>Ga0302157_10000271_pt1 | contig 68278 bp, 65 predicted proteins | sample I_Bog_N3_3_FD_193502 | JGI IMG/M metagenome (GOLD analysis project Ga0302157, IMG submission 193502) | Peat permafrost microbial communities from Stordalen Mire near Abisko, Sweden - I_Bog_N3_3 | ecosystem: Environmental > Terrestrial > Soil > Wetlands > Peat | place: Sweden: Abisko, Stordalen... | reverse complement strand
CGCGGTGACCTTAATGGTAGGCGCTGCGCCTAAATTGGCGGCATTTGTCTTCATGCTGCGCATTTTGGGTCAAGGCATGGACAGCATGCTGGTCAACTGGCAAGGGATGTTGATGATTGTTGCCGTGCTGTCGATGGCCATCGGTAACATCACCGCCATTGTGCAGACCAACATCAAGCGCATGCTGGCGTACTCGACGATTTCTCACATGGGCTTCTTGCTGGTCGGCTTTTTGACCGGCAGCGCGGAGGGCTACTCCGCCGCCATGTTCTACGCCATCATTTATGTTTTGATGTCGTTGGCGGCCTTCGGTGTGGTGCTGGCGCTGTCGCGCGCCGGGTTCGAATGCGAAAAGATCTCCGACTTGAAGGGCTTGAATCAGCGTAATAGCTGGTATGCCTTGCTGATGTTGCTGACCATGTTCTCGATGGCGGGTATTCCACCACTGGCGGGTTTCTACGCCAAGTTCGCGGTGATCCGCGCCGCGCTGGACGCACAGTTTGTGCCGCTGGCGGTGTTCGCGGTGATGATGTCGCTGATTGGCGCGTTCTACTACCTGCGCGTGGTTAAAACCATGTACTTCGACGATGCTGATGACTCCAGCCCCATCGCGTTGCGCCCTGAAATGCACTTGACGCTCTCGGTGAATGCCCTGGCCTTGCTGGCCTTGGGGGTGTTGCCCGAGCATCTGCTGGCGCTGTGTGTTGACGTGGTTAAACAATCGCTGTCCGTACTCTAGGATCAGCCGTGCAATCTAGTGTGTACATTTTGCTGCTGGTCGCTATCGTAGCCGCCAACCTGCCTTTCGCCTCACAGCGTATCGGCGGGGTGGTGGCGGTGGCGCATAAGCGGTTTGTCTGGCGCATCGCGGAACTCCTGCTGCTCTATTTGCTAGTCGGACTGTTCGCGCGCGTGCTCGAGTCGCGCCAAATGCCGGTGCATTCGCAAGACTGGCAGTTTTATGTCAGCACCTTCGCCTTGTTTCTGGTGTTTGCCTTTCCAGGCTTCGTGTTACGCATGTTCTGGAAAAATCGCGGTCGCTAAACCCGCCTCTTATTCGCCAGCCGGGATCCCGGCTGGCTTTTTCTTGCCCTGCGTCATTTGTCTATTTCCCCCACATAAAATCCAGATTTATCCGATATGATGATCATCCTGATTCTCATAAAGTAGCTTCCGCTGGGCAGCGTGCCCGTCAGCGTGGGGTTGGTTATGAGGTTATCCGTTTGGGTTCTGTTCCTGCTTGCCGCCGGGGGGGCTGTGACTTCCGCCTGGGCCGGACATGTCAGCGTCGGTGTGGCTGTCGGTCATGGCTATGGACATGGGTCTTACGGCTATTATGGCTATGGACGTTCAGGCTACACTCCTTATCGCGCCTACCCGGTTTACCCTGCGTACCCTGCTTACTATGCGTCTCCCGTCGTGCTAACGCCTCCGGCGCCCACGGTCTATGTGGAGCGCACTGATGTCGTTGCACCTGCTCGCGCGGCGCCCGCCGTTGCCGATGACTGGTACTACTGCCGCAAACCGCAAGGCTACTATCCCGAAATTGAAAAATGCCCAAGTGGTTGGTTGCGCGCGCCGCGCGAGCCTAGCGACCTTGCGCCTCGGAACCCATGATGAACCGAACGATAAAATTCAAAACCGCCTTATTGGTGTTGGCTAGCGCAATGGCACTGTGCGCCTGCGCTGGATTCCCGACCGAACCTACGCAGATGGCGTTGCCGGGCAAAGGGAAAAGCTATGAAGCCTTCAAGGCGGACGACCGTGTTTGTCGCCAAGACGCGGCCCAGCCAGGTGGGCCGCCCAATCCCTCGGGGCCAACCAAGAGCTTGAGTCAGCGCGATTATGATCGGGTTTATGTCCAGTGCATGTATGGAAAAGGTCATCGCGTCGCGCTAGAGCCACCAGCGCCGAGCTATGGCTATGTCCCCGCGGATTATTCAGCCGTGCCCAGCGGCTATGCGCCGGCTTATCAGCCCGCGCCAATGTATCCAAGCGAGTGGCAAAGCGAGTGGCAAAGCGAGTGGCAAAGCGAGTGGATTGAACAGTGAAGATTAAAGAAATGAAAAAACACTATCCATGGTTTATCTTCTCCACCATGGTATGGGCCTCTGTTTGCGCGGCCGCGCCGTCTCCTGTGGCGCAAATGGTGTACCCGGGCCCAGGGAAAAGCCAGGTTGAGTTCGAAATCGATGAAAGTTTCTGCGATACCGAGGCCAGCATCGGTAATGACCGCAGACAAACCTACGATCCCGCCTATCTGCGTTGCATGGCGAAGCACGGACATGTCGTGCCGCAATTGCAGCCGATGGCGGCGGAGCCACGGGTTCGACCCGGCCGAGGCAAGGGTGAAATTGATTTTGATCTCAATCGCAGCGCATGCGAGACCGCGGCTGAATTGAAGAGCGACAATCCGCGCGGGTATCAACGCATCTATGAGCATTGCATGCAGGATAAGGGCAATCGTACGCCAAGCCGTCGGGCAGGCGCGACAGGGCGCTTAGACACGCCACAGATTGACCTTCCGCGGATTGAACCGCGTCGAGTGGGTGTCTCCCGCGATGCCGGACAACCCGTGTCCGAAACGCCCGTAATTTTTCAACGTGAATCTGGCGTCCCTCTGATTGATCGACCTCGCTAGACCGCAGCCTGCCGGACTTGAGCGGGGCTGCTGCTTTATCTTGAGTCAACGGTTATAGCGTCCCCGTCCGCAGGACAGCAGGCAGGGGCGGCCTTCGAGCTGCGCAAGGCGTCAGTCCGCCCCTGATGGAATCCCCCAATTAGCGAGCTTCTCTGCGCTACATTTACAAATGCTCATACAATTGCAACATAAATAAAAACCCATTACACATTTCTCTGGCATAACTAGAGTATCCGAGCTTGTCGCATGCACCATGGGGCAAGCTGCTACTAGAGGAGTGTGAGATGAAAGCCATGAAACTCGCGGCGAGTGCATTGCTGCTTTGCTGCGCGGCTGCCCCCGCTTTGGCTGACCATGTGCATTTAGGCATCATGGTTGGTGGCCCCTTCTGGGGCGGCTACCCAGGCTACTACTATGGGCCACCCGCTTACTACTATCCTCCCACCGTGGTCACGGTTCCGGCCCCGCCGACGACTTATGTCGAGCAGCCACAGTCGGTTCCCTCTGACTTGCAGGCCCCGGCGCCTCAAGTTTGGTATTACTGCCGTAATCCAAAGGGTTACTACCCTTATATCAAAACTTGCCCGAGCGGCTGGCGTGAAGTGGCGCCTACTCCGGCGGATAGTGGCGGGGCCCCCAATGGCGCGCCAAACTAATCAGGGGGTTGCGATGAAAAAGCTAGCATTGTTACCCGCACTCATCGGGGCGAGTCTGCTGTCGGCTTGCGCCAGCTATCCGACCGGACCGTCGGTGATGGCGATGCCTGGGCGCACAAAAACCTTTGAACAATTCCAAGTCGATGACCAAACCTGCCGCGATTATGCGCAAAACCGTATTGGCGGAACCACTGCCGCGCAGAATGCCGCGAACAGCGGTGTGGAAAGCGCGGCGGTTGGCACCGTGGTCGGCGCGGCCGCTGGTGCGCTGATCGGCGGACATCAAGGCGCGGCGGTGGGGGCCGGTGCCGGGCTGCTGGTGGGCGCGGCGGCGGGGACCGATAGCGCTAACGTTTCAGGACACGTGTCGCAACGCAGTTATGACCAGGCCTATCTGCAGTGCATGTATGCCAAGGGCGAGCGCGTGCCTTCGTATGCCGCGCCAGCTCAACCCGCGTATGTGCGGCCGCAACCGATGTATGCGCCACCTCCTCCGGGGTATTACGGTGCTCCACCTCCGCCTCCTGGCTGGTAAGCCGGTCACGAACAAAGGGGTCTGGTTATGAAATGCTATCGTGTACTGTTGGTGGCGGCGCTGGGCTCCGTTTTGTTGGCGCCGGGCGCCTGGGCTGACAATCCCTGGAATCACCATCATCCAGGCCCTGATGGTTGGCACCCACAGGGAGGTCCACGGCATGGACATGGAGGTTGGGGCGGCGATATCTATCACTTCCGCGGCAATGATATGGCGCGCTGGAATGGTGGGCGCTGGTACCAGGGACCGCATGGCGGCCGGCTTGGCTGGTGGTGGATTGTGGGCGGCAGTTGGTATTTTTATCCGGCGCCGGTCTATCCGTATCCAAATCCCTATATTCCGCCGATGGTCACGCCGCAGCCTGGCCCCGTCTGGTACTACTGCCAGAATCCGGCGGGGTATTATCCCTACGTCCCCGCGTGTCGTTATTGGCAGGTGGTGCCGGCGCAGTAGTCTGAGGAAGACATCATCTGGTCGTAGGGAAACGATGCCGGATGATGTCTTTGGTTTACTGATCGAGCGAACTATGGGTAGAACTTGGCCTGGCCTTCGGGCCGGGTCTTGAAGCGTTTGTGTAGCCAGAAATACTGTTCGGGCACTTCACGAATCCGCTGTTCGAGAAAAGTATTCATGCGTTGAGTATCGGCGACGACATCATCACTGGGGAAGTTGTCCCATGGTGGATAAAATTCCAACTCGCAACGGTTACCCACACGGCGCGCGATTGCCGGCACGACCTTGGCGCGCGCCAGTTGGCTGATGCGCGACAGGCCGGTAATCGTGGCGGTGTCGATACCAAAGAATTTCACGAAAATCGAATCGCGCGCGCCGTAGTCTTGATCCGGCAGATAAAGAAAGGGTGCGTGATCCTTGCGCATCGCCTTGATGATTGGTCGTAAACCTTCCTGGCGCGACACAATATAAGCATTGTTATAGCGCTGACGTCCCTGGTAGATCTGTCGGTCCATTACATCGTTCTTTTGTTGCGAGTAAACACTCACCAGTGGAATAAACTGGTTGAGCGCATAGACACACATCTCAAATCCGACAAAGTGCGGATAAAAGATAATCACATCCTGGCCCTGTGCGCGCAGATCGGTGACATGGTGCAGGTTCTTGATGGTGACCAGGCGGCGCAACCGCGCGGCGGAACTCCACCACACAACGCCATACTCCAGCGCCAGGCGCATCATATAACGGAAATTCGCGCGTATCATCCGTTTGCGCTGTGCGTCACTGAGCTCGGGCATCGCGGCGCGCAAATTGATCATGCCAACGCGGCGCCGATCACCGGCCAATAGATAAGCGATCGAGCCCAGCAGCCAGGCCAAGGCGCCAATCAGCGCCATGGGCAATAGGCGGATCAGCCACAGTAGTGCAAACGCAACTTTCATTTGTTTCCTTTATTCCTCAACCGCCGGTGTGACACCATGCGGACATTTGTAGCGGTTGTAACTCCACAGATATTGGGTCGGATAGCGGCGAATCAGGGTTTCCACCGCCTGGTTGAGCTGAGTGGCGTCCTGCTGTTTATCACCGCTGAAGGGCTGGGCCAGCGGTTCGATATGGAGTTTGAAGCCCGCGCCATGCGCCAAGCGCTCACCGACGAACAGCAGGGTAACCACGTTGTCCAGTAGTCCCAGGCGTGGCACCAGGGTCGTACTGTAAGCTGGTCGGCCAAAAAAAGGCGCCCAGATGCCTTCGCCGGTCCCGGGGACCTGATCCGGCAGCACAATTGTCGCTTCGCCCTTTTTTAAGGCCTTAATCAATAAACGCACACCCGCGGAACTGGTGGGCGCGATTTTTCCCTTGCCGCGCGAACGTCCGGCATTCATCATGGGTTCCAGCCAGCGCAGCTTGGGTGGTCGGTACATGGCGGTGAGCGGAAAAGGCAGGCGTTGGCTGATGTAGCGCCCGGCAATGTCATAGCTGCCCAAATGCGGCGTCACAAAGATCATGCCGCGCCCTTCGGCCAGCGCAGTTTCCACATGCTCCCAACCGTTGCACTCCTTGATCAGTGTGGCGATATAGGCCGGAGAACGGCACCAGGCAATGGCCAGTTCCAGTGCGCCTTTGCCGGTTTCGGCCGCGCACTGTTTGACGGCGTCTTGGTAATCCTGATAATTTGCCAGAATTTGACTACGGTTAAGGTTCTCCTCTAGTCTTGCGGCAAATTTAGGCGAACAACGCAGCGTCAGGCGTCCGAGCAATGCGCCCAGTCCTTGCACCCAAGGCAGGGGCAAGCGTGCGATCAAGGACAGCAGCAAATGTACAAGCGAAGCCATGGTTGGAATTCTTAAGCGCTCTAAAGCGGCTGATTTTATCATTATGGTTTACTGTTGATTCGGGAATAGCAACAAAATGAGTGAATATTTATTTACCTCGGAATCGGTTTCCGAAGGACATCCGGACAAAGTCGCCGACCAGATCTCCGATGCGGTGCTGGACGCGGTTCTGCGTGAAGACAAGCATGGCCGGGTTGCCGCCGAGACTTTGGTAAATACCGGTCTGGTGGTGTTGGCCGGAGAGATCACCACCCATGCCAATATCGATTACATTCAGGTGGCGCGCGACACCATCAAGCGCATTGGCTACGACAGCTCGGAACTGGGTTTTGACTACCACGGTTGCGCGGTGATGATGTGCTACGACCGCCAATCGCCGGATATTGCGCAAGGAGTCAATGAAGGGCAGGGGCTGGATCTGGATCAGGGCGCCGGCGATCAGGGGCTGATGTTCGGTTATGCCTGCGACGAAACCCCGGCTTTGATGCCGTTCCCGATTTACTACGCGCATCGTTTGATGCAGCGCCAGGCGGAACTGCGCAAAGATGGCCGTCTGCCGTGGTTGCGCCCGGACGCCAAGAGTCAGATCACCTGCGTGTATGACAGCGCCACCGGCCAGCCCAAGCGCATCGACACCGTGGTGCTATCGACCCAGCACAGCCCGGACATCGATCACAAGACCCTGACCGAGGCGGTGATCGAGGACGTGATCAAACCGGTGTTGCCGGTCGAGATGCTCGATGCCTCGACCAAGTTTTTGATCAATCCGACCGGACGTTTTGTGATTGGTGGCCCGATGGGCGATTGCGGCCTGACCGGGCGCAAGATCATCGTCGACACCTATGGCGGCGCCGCGCCGCATGGCGGTGGCGCGTTCTCCGGTAAAGACCCGTCCAAGGTCGACCGCTCAGCCGCCTACGCAGGGCGCTATGTCGCCAAGAATATTGTGGCGGCGGGCCTGGCGCGTCAGTGTCAGATCCAGATTTCCTACGCGATTGGCGTGTCGCAGCCGACCTCGATTGCAATCGACACCTTCGGCACCGGACGGATTGCCAATGACAAAATCGTCGAACTGGTGAAACGTCACTTTGATCTGCGCCCTAAGGGGATTATCCAGATGCTGGATCTGCTGCGGCCGATTTACAGCAAGAGCGCGGCTTACGGTCACTTTGGCCGTGAAGAGCCGGAGTTCAGCTGGGAACGCACGGACAAGGCCGAGGCGCTGCGCGCCGATGCTGGTTTGTAATTGAAGCTTGCGGTCCCTAAGGGGGCCGATATTCCGGGGAGCGCTGCGAGACGATGCATTCGTCCCAGGCCCGGTTTGAAAACGGCGCTTACCTGACAACCCGTGCCGGACATGGGATGCGGGTGAGCGCATCCCACCGGCCTCGTGAATAGGAAAGACACGATGGCTGAATTCACTGATTACCTGGTAGCAGACCTACAGTTGGCGGCTTGGGGCCGCAAGGAACTGTCGATCGCCGAAACCGAAATGCCCGGCCTGATGGCGTTGCGCGAAGAGTATCGCCATTCGCAGCCGCTGCGTGGCGCGCGTATTGCCGGCTCGTTGCACATGACGATTCAGACCGGCGTGCTGATTGAGACCTTGGTGGCGCTGGGTGCCGAAGTTCGTTGGGCTTCCTGCAATATTTTCTCGACGCAAGACCATGCCGCCGCGGCAATCGCCGCCGCTGAAATTCCAGTATTTGCCTTTAAGGGTGAAGGCCTGGATCAGTATTGGGAATATAGCCACCGCATCTTCGAGTGGCCTGAAGGTCAGCCGGCCAATATGATTCTCGACGATGGCGGCGACGCCACCTTGCTGCTGATGTTGGGCGCGCGCGCGGAGCAGGACTTGGGTGTAATTGCTCATCCGACCAACGACGAAGAAACTGAATTGTTCGCCGCGATCAAGCGCCATCTGGCGTTGGATGCGCATTGGTACTCCAAGCGTCTGTCCGAGATTAAAGGCGTGACCGAAGAAACCACCACCGGCGTGCATCGCCTGTATCAGTTGCACAAAGAAGGGCGCCTGCCGTTCCCCGCCTTTAACGTCAACGACTCGGTAACCAAATCCAAGTTCGATAATCTGTATGGCTGCCGCGAATCTCTGGTGGACGGAATCAAACGCGCAACCGACGTAATGATCGCTGGCAAAGTGGCCGTGATTGCCGGTTACGGCGATGTTGGCAAGGGTTGCGCGCAAAGTCTGCGTGGCCTGGGCGCCACGGTGATGGTGACCGAAATTGATCCGATTTGCGCACTGCAAGCGGCGATGGAGGGCTATCGTGTGGTCACCATGGATTGGGCCGCGGATAAAGCGGACATTTTTGTTACCTGCACCGGTAATGTTAATGTGATCAACCATGATCACATGAGAGCGATGCGCAATCAGACCATCGTGTGCAATATCGGCCACTTTGATTCTGAAATCGAAGTCGCCAGTCTGCGCCAATATCGCTGGGAAAACATTAAGCCGCAAGTTGACCATATTGTATTCCCGGATGGTAAGCGGATTATTCTGTTGGCCGAAGGCCGCCTGGTGAATCTGGGTTGCGCGACTGGCCACCCCAGCTTTGTCATGTCCAACTCGTTTACCAACCAGGTTCTGGCGCAGATCGAACTGTTCCAGAACGGCGAGCAATATCAGAAACAGGTCTATGTCTTGCCCAAGCAGCTGGACGAGAAGGTCGCGCGCCTGCATCTGAAACGCATTGGCGTCGAATTGACCGAGTTGTCGCTTGAACAGGCCAACTACATCGGCGTGGACCAAAGTGGTCCTTACAAGCCGGATCACTATCGCTATTAATCGTTGATTCATGTTGGTTGACGTTCAGCGTCAACCAACATGCCGGATATTGATATACAAATAAAAATAACGATGCATCAGGATTCATGGCGGAGAATATGAGCGAAAGCAAAACCAATTTCAGTTTCGAATTTTTCCCGCCTAAAACAGCGGAGGGCATGGCGCGCTTGCGCAATACGCGTCAGCAGCTAGCGCAATTTCACCCCGAGTTTTTCTCGGTCACTTATGGCGCGGGCGGAAGTACTCATGACGGTACCTTGAACACCGTGCGCGAAATTTGTAGTGAAGGGCTGACCGCCGCGCCACACCTGTCGTGTATCGGTTCGACCCGCAGCGGGCTGCGCGCGATTCTCAACGAATACCGTCAGCAGGGGATTTGCCATATTGTGGCGCTTCGCGGTGATATGCCGTCGGGCATGGTGGATGCTGGCGAATTTCGCTACGCCAACGAGCTGGTCGAGTTTATCCGTAGCGAACACGGCGATCATTTCCACATCGAAGTGGCGGCTTATCCCGAGTTTCATCCGCAGGCGCGTTCGGCCGAGGACGACCTGAATAACTTTGTGCGCAAAATCGAAGCGGGCGCCGATTCGGCGATTACCCAGTATTTCTTTAATGCGGACGCCTATTTCCGCTTTGTTGATGAGGTGCGCGAGCGCGGAGTCACTGTGCCGATTGTGCCTGGCATCATGCCGATTTCCAATTTTAGCCAGCTTTGCCGGTTTAGCGATGGTTGTGGCACTGAAGTTCCGCGCTGGCTGCGCCAGCGCATGCAGGCGTATGGCGACGATAGCGCATCGATTCGCGCCTTGGGGCTCGACGTGGTCACCGAGTTGTGTGACCGCTTATTGCAAGCCGGTGTGCCTGGGCTGCATTTCTATACATTAAACCAAGCGGGGATTGTTTCCACGATCTGGCAAAGGTTGGGGCTGTAGCGGGAGCTGCGCGCATCGCGGGACTGGCGCACATGAAGAGTGCCCTACATGCTATGTTCAGATTTGTCTGATCGCTTCATCAGAATTCAACCGGTAGATTGTTCAAACGGTGTACGCAGTGATGCGACCGCCGATTAGACAAAATATATCTATCAAGGAGAATACGATGAATCAATCGATTATCGGCGCAGTGGTTGGTGCTTGGAACGCGTATCACGCTCAGTCGCGTCGCTACGCGCGCTAAGCGTCACCCTGCTAAAAATGCCAAAGGCGGCCATCACGGTCGCCTTTGGCGTTTCAGGCTATTGATCCATGCCGAGGCTTTCGGCCGTTGGGATGCGCTATGCTCATCACCAACCTACCCGATACAGTTGCGGCCGCTGGCCTTGGCGCGATAAAGCGCGCTATCCGCCTCGGCAATCATCCGCTCCACACTCTGGTGCGTGTGATCCATTGAGGAGACCCCGAGACTGATACTCAGACGCTGTGCCGCGCGCGAACCCAGGTGTTCCACGTTCAAGTCCCAGATGGCCTGGCGCAATTGCTCGGCGCGCGCCATCACGGCGCTGTGCTGCATGCCGGGCAGGAGCACGGCAAACTCTTCACCGCCAATGCGCGCCGTTAGTTCACCGGGATAGTCTGAATGCGCGCTGAGCACGCTGGCTAGTTGGCGCAGACACTGGTCTCCGGCCTGATGGCCGTAGCGATCGTTGTACTCTTTGAAAAAATCGATATCCAGCAGAATCAGGGCAAAGGGCTCGTTCTTGCGCCGCGCCCGGTCGAACATCTGACGCTTGGCCTCATCGAAATGACGCCGGTTGGCAATACCGGTCAGACTGTCGCTCAGCGCCATGCGCTCCAGGTGAGCATTCGCCTCCTCCAGTTTCTGCTGCGTTTCCGACAAGGTTTGCAACTGCTGGCAGCGCATAATCATGTTGGCGAACATTTCGCCCAACAGTCGCGCTTGGACTAATTCCTCGTCTTGCCAATCGCGTTCGCAACGCACCATGTCACAGCCCAAAAAGCCTACCGGACTACCCAGGTAATCAATGCGAATCAATAGCACGCTTTGGACATCGCTTTGCGGCAGGTTTTCGGTAAAGCGGGGTAGCGCGCGGCAGTGCGGTACATTAAGCACCCCGTCGCGCAGCAAAGCGGCAAATAGCCCGGGGCGCGAGGCTAGCGGGGCGAAGTCCATGCCTTCGGTGCCGGTGGCAATATCGCTGGCCGCCCATTCATGCACCATGCTGACCACCAGGGCCTGGTCTACCGCGATCAGGTAACAGCGGTCGACGCTCATAAATTCGCCGATCTGGCCGAGCGCCTCGTTCATGGCGTTATCAATCGCGTCGAGCGGGATATTGATAAAGCGTGACGAAATGGCGGAAATCAAGGTTTGGAAATTAAGCAGTTGGTTGAGTTTGTTGGTGCGCGCCTCGACACTGGCGGTCAGTTGATCGCGCGTTTGGGTCAGTTCTAGCTCATAGCGCTGGCGCTCGGCCAGGTGCTTGTTAATGCTGGCGCGCATGCTGTTGAATGAGTCGAGCAATTGCGTCATTTCATCGCGAATCCCCGGGTTTTGCTCCAGTCTGAATGGCGGTGACGGTTCGCTGGGGTTAAAGGCGCGCACCGATTTAGCCAATTGCTGCACCGGTTGTACAAAGCGCCGGCGCAGCACAAACACGATCAACAGCGCCAACGCCGCGAAGTCGAGGATGCGTTGTGTCATGCCGCTGATCAGGTCGCTGACAATGTCGCTGCGGATTGGAGAGTTCGAAATGAACAGCGTCAAGGTGCCAAGGGATTCCGCATTGCGATGATTCAGACGCACATCCAATGGGTAGGCGCTACTGCGTTCTTGAGGCTGGCTTTGCTTGTCGTAGCGCAAGTGCTGGCCCAGCCGGGTGTCAAGCTTGACGGCGGTGACGCCGGGCAGGGCGCTGATGCTTGCCAGTTCTTTCTGGATGCTCGCGACTTCAATATCCCAGACGCTTTGCGCCAACAGTGGCATATACAGGTTGGCGACGGTGACCGGAATCTGTTCCAGCCGTTTTTGCCCCTGATAGAACATCACGCCGGCGCGCACGGCACTGACAATCAGCCAGAACATGACGGCATACAGCAAAATCTGCTGCAACACTTGCATGGCCAGCGGTTTGAAGCGCATTAGATGCCTTTGGTCGAAACGAATGAAGGGTGACGGTCGCTGACTGTTGGTCTATCTGGAGAGAGCCGGCATGGTCTCAGCGGGCTCTCTTCTTGGTTAATTTCCGCGTTTAACGCATATGGGTCAACGGTAGCGCGGTGGTGCGCTTGAACTCTTTGAGCACGAAGCTGGATTTTACGTCCTCAACCCCCGCTTGCTGTAATAGCTCGTTCATGACAAAGCGCGAAAAATGCTCCATGTCTTCGAAATAGACCTGAAGCAGATAGTCCATTTCACCGGTCATGGCATAGCAATTAATCACTTCCGGCCAACGTTGCACCGCTTCGACAAAGGCCTGATTGTGTGAATTACCGCGTTTTTCCAACATGACGCGCACGAAGGCCTGCAGGCCGAGACCGATCTTGGCGGGATCCAGTAATGCCACATATTGGCTAATGGCGCCCGATTCTTCTAACTGTTTGAGGCGGCGCAGACAGGGTGAAGGTGACAGTGCAACGCGTTCAGCCAGTTCCACATTGGTCAGCCTGCCGTTTAGCTGCAGTTCCGCCAGTATCCTCAAGTCGGTCTTATCTAGCGTAAGACTTGGCATTTATTGTCCTTTGGTCCGGTTGTATGTGTAATTTATTCTTATATATTCGCATTGTAGGGCATAAATGTCAGGAAATGAGCGACAACCTTCCCTAAAATTAATGCCATAGAGGCTTATTTTACACGCTGAAGTTATATCTTCGGAATCAATAAATTAAGGAATCTGCGATGTATACCACACGCTCCCTGGCCGCGGCACCCGGTCGCGCGGATATGAAATTATCCCGGGTCGAAGAGTGGGACATTCATCGTGTCGCGGTTCCTGACTACGATGCCGAGGATCATCGCACTTGGGCCGCGTTGTTGGCTAATCAGCGCAAAGTGCTACCCGGTCGCGCCTGCGATGAATTTCTGGCCGGGCTTGACCTGATTGCATTTCCCGAAGATCGAATTCCACTGCTGGCGGAAATTAGCGATCGGCTTGAGCGTCAAAGCGGGTGGCGCTTGGTGCGGGTGGACGGGATTGTGCCTGACGCAGAGTTTTTCTCCCTGCTGGCGCAGTGCCGGTTTCCTTCGACAGATTTCATTCGCCGCCCCGAAGAGTTGGGCTACACCCCGGCGCCGGATATGTTTCATGACTTGATGGGACATGTTCCACTGCTGACCGACGCGCGCTTTTGCGCGTTTTTTGAGCGCTTTGGCCAAGCGGGCGTCCGTGCCTTTGAACTTAATCATCCGGCGCAAGTTTTGTTACCGCGCGTCTACTGGTACATGGTGGAGTATGGGCTGATCCGCCAGTCAGGCGAAAATCGCATCTATGGCGCCGGTATTTTGTCGTCGCCTAACGAGGTGTTGTACAGCCTGTCGGATCAAGTTGAGAAGCTGGACTTCGACCTGTCGCGGGTGAGTGCTCACCCTTACGATATTTGGCATATGCAGTCGCAGCTGTACGTGATCGAAAGTTTTGGCCAGTTGGAGCAAGTATTCGCCGACTGGCTCGATGCGCTTGGCTTGAGCTGACGCGCGCCGGATTTATCACCAGCGCTAAAGCGCGCAAGCCCGCCCGCGGGTATTCAGGAGACACTATGGATGGCATCAATCCTTTAGGTACCGATGGCTTCGAGTTTGTTGAATTCACCGCCGCCAACGAAGAGGGCGTGGCCGCTCTGGGGCAGTTGTTTTCCTCGCTGGGTTTTTCCGTGGTGGCGCGGCATCGCAGCCGTCATGTCACCCTGTATCGGCAAGGTGAGATTAACTTTATCGTCAATGGCGAGGCGGTGGCGCCGTTTAGTGATTTCGCCCGACAACATGGCGCTTCAGTCTGCGCCATGGCTTGGCGCGTAGCCGATGCCGCGCGCGCCTATGACTATGCCCTGACGCATGGCGCCAAGCCCTATGCGCATCCGGTCGGGGCCATGGAGTTGAATATCCCGGCATTGGAAGGGATTGGCGGCTCGGCGATCTACCTGGTTGATCGCTATGGCCCGCGCAGTATCTACGATGTTGATTTTGTGCCAGTGGCCGGCGCGTCGCCCTCCGTGTCCGGCGCCGGCCTCGAGACCATCGATCACCTGACACACAACGTGGCGCGCGGGCATATGGACCTGTGGGCCGAGTTCTATCACAAAGTCGCCAATTTCCGCGAAATTCGCTACTTCGATATCGAGGGGAAGATGACCGGATTGACCTCGCGCGCCCTGGTCAGCCCGTGCGGTCGCATCCGCATTCCGATCAATCAGTCGTCTGACGATAAGAGCCAGATTGAAGAGTTTTTGCGTTTGTATCATGGCGAAGGCATTCAGCATATTGCCTTGTCGACCAAAGACATTTATGCCTCGGTCGCCGCGTTGCGCGCGCGTGGCGTGCGCTTTTTGGATACCCCGGATACCTATTACGATCGTGTGTCGCAGCGTGTGCCGGGGCACCGCGAAGATCTGACCAGACTACGCGCTCAACGCATTCTGATTGATGGCGCGCCCGCCGAAGGCCAGGGGGTGTTATTGCAAATCTTTACCGAAACGGTGATCGGCCCGGTATTTTTTGAAGTGATCCAGCGCAAGGACAACGATGGTTTTGGCGAGGGAAATTTCAAGGCGCTGTTCGAGTCGATCGAAGAAGATCAGGTGCGGCGTGGCGTTTTGCACGCCGAGTAAGGAGCCCGCATGCCACACTGGATTAACTTTCCACATCGCGAAGGCGCGGGGACGCGCCAGGCGCACGCTGATTTGCCCGAAGACGCGCCCTATGAGCGAGAAATTGGTCGTGGTGGCTTTTTTGGCCCGGCCACGCACCTGCACCATCGCCACCCGCCCACGGCCTGGGAACACTGGGAGGGGCCGCTGCGTCCGCATGCCTATGACCTTAACCCGCAGTTCGCTCACAGCGGCTCGCCGCTCGAGGCCACCGTACTGTTGTCCAACCCGCATTGCCAACTGCGCGTCCTGAGTCTGAGTACGGCGATGGCGCGCTTGTTTCGCAATGCCGATGGCGACGATTTGCTGTTTGTGCATCAGGGGTGTGGCGAACTGTTCTGCGATTTTGGCCACCTGTCGTATCGTGATGGCGACTATTTATTGATTCCGCGCGGCACCATGTGGCGCCTTGAGCCGGCCCGGGCCACGGTGCTGTTGATGATTGAAGCCAGCAATGGTTCGTTTCAACTGCCGGACAAGGGGCTGGTCGGCGCGCATGCGCTGTTCGATGAGGCGATGCTCGATCCGCCGGTGATTGACGCGGCGTTTCTGGCGCAGCAGAGCGAGACGCCCTGGCAACTGGTGATCAAGCGCCGCGGGCAGGCCTCGACGGTCAGTTTCCCGTTCAATCCGCTAGATGCGATCGGCTGGCATGGCAATCTGGCCGTATGTCGCATCAATTGGCGCGATATCCGGCCCTTGATGAGCCACCGCTATCATTTGCCCCCTTCGGCGCATACCACCTTTGTCTCCGAGCGCTTCGTGGTCTGCACTTTTGTGCCTCGGCCAATTGAATCCGACCCCGGCGCGCTGCGGGTGCCGTTTTATCACAGCAATGAAGATTTCGACGAAGTGATCTTCTATCACGCTGGCGATTTTTTTAGCCGCGACAACATCAAGCCAGGCATGCTGACCTTCCATCCCTGCGGCTTTACCCATGGACCGCATCCCAAGGCTTTCGCCGCCGGACGCGAGCACCGCAAGACCTTTACCGATGAAGTCGCCGTGATGCTGGATAGTCGTGACGCGCTTGACGCCTCGCCGGCGCTCGTCGCCTGTGAGTTCCCCGACTATGTGAACAGTTGGCGTGGCGCCAATGCCGGAGGGACCGTATGAAATTTGCCAGTTATCGCGCACCCGGGCGCGACGGTTGTTTGATGTTGGTGAGCCGCGACCTCGCGCGCGCACTGCCAGTGCCGCGGATTGTCCCGACGCTGCAGGCGCTTCTGGACGACTGGGATGGCCTGGCGCCCCAATTAGATCCGCTCTATGCCGAGCTGAATGCGTCGTCACTGGGCGAGGCATTCGATCCCGGGCGCTGCCTGGCGCCACTGCCGCGCGCTTATCAATGGCTGGATGGCAGCGCCTATCTGAATCATGTCGAATTGGTGCGGCGCGCGCGCGGCGCCAGCATGCCGCCCAGCTTCTATACCGACCCGTTGATGTATCAGGGCGGCTCGGATGTGATGCTGGCGCCGCAAGCGCCGCTGGTGTTGCGCGACCCCGACTGGGGGCTGGATTTTGAAGCCGAGGTGGCGGTGATCTGTAGCGATCTGCCCATTGGCGCGCCGCGCGACAGTTGCGCGGCGGCGATTCGCTTGCTGACGCTGGTCAACGATGTATCGTTGCGTCAGTTGATACCCGGTGAGTTGGCCAAGGGCTTCGGCTTTGTGCAGAGCAAGCCCTCATCCAGCCTGGCGCCGCTGGCCGTGACCCCGGACGAACTGGGAGAAGCCTGGTGTGATGGCAAACTGCATCTGCCGTTGTTGGTTGAGCATAACGGGCGTCGCTGTGGACAACCGAACGCCGGCGTCGACATGCAGTTCTCCTTTCCGCAGTTGTTGGCCCATGCGGCGCGCACGCGCGCTTTGAGTGCCGGCACTATTCTGGGGGGCGGCACCGTGTCGAATCGCGAGCGCGCACAAGGCTACTGCTGCCTGGCTGAAATTCGCATGATCGAAACCCTGGAGCAGGGGGCGGCGATCACCCCTTATCTGCAAGTCGGCGACCGGGTGCGCATTGAAATGCGCGATGCCGCCGGCGCGAGTGTATTCGGCGCGATTGAACAACAGGTGATCGGTGTATGACTCAAGAACGGATTTTGTATGATTATTTTCGCTCGTCCGCGGCATACCGAGTACGCATCGCGCTTAACCTCAAAGAATTACCCTATCGGCAGCAAGCGGTGAATTTGCGTACGCGGGGGCAGCAAGACCCACAGTTTAAACAACTAAACCCTCAGGGCCTGGTGCCGGTGTTGCGCGATGGCGATCTGTTACTGACCCAGTCGCTGGCGATCTGCGAGTATCTGGACGAAGCTTACCCCGATCAGGGCGCGCGCTTGTTGCCCGTGGACGTGGCGGCGCGCGCCAAGGCGCGGGCCATGGCGCAACTGATTGCCTGCGACATTCACCCGCTGAACAACACGCGGGTATTGGCCTATCTGGATACGCATCTGGCGGTGAGCGAAGCCGGGCGCGCCGACTGGTATCGCCATTGGGTCCGCCAGGGATTGACCGCGCTGGAGTGCGCCTTGCCGGCCCAGGGCGAATTCTGCCTGGAGGGCGCGGGACCGACGTTGGCGGATATCTGTTTAGTGCCGCAGGTGTTCAACGCGCGCCGCTTTGCCGTGCCGCTGGATGATTGCCCCAAGCTGCTGCGTATCGCCGCCAGCCTGGAACAATTGCCAGCCTTTGTCGCCGCGCATCCGACGCAACAGCCTGATTTTGCATGAGCTTGGTTTAATCTGATAAAAAAACCTAGGCTAGGCGCTTGACGAGTGCGGTGCGCTCTGGTTAAATGGCGACCTCTGACAGCGCACAGCGTTGCACAGATGGCCAATTAGCTCAGTTGGTAGAGCAGCGGATTGAAAATCCGCGTGTCCTTGGTTCGATTCCGAGATTGGCCACCAGAATTACCAAAAAAGCCAGCCCTTATGGGTTGGCTTTTTTGCATTGAAATTCGGTGAAAACTGCAGTCCATAGCCGATTTTTGGAAGGAATCAGGACGCGAAGCCTTCAAAGTTGGGCTGTATCTCAACTTGACTGGATCCTCCATGACTTCTGTTTCCCATCTGGCGCCGGCGGTGAATCCGGTGGCTCATCAATCTAGCGCGGCGCAATCCGCCGTCGAGCGTTTGACGCAGTCCTTATCCAGCGCCCTGAGTAGCGGCGACAGCCGCGCCATCGACGCGCTCGGCCCGCAACTGGCCGATCTGGCTCCGGACGATCTGAACACGGTGCTGCAGGCGCGCGGCGCAAATCATTACATCCCGGGTCTGAATCAGGCGATGCGGCTCAATCAATCGGCGCCGATTGACGCTTTGACCCGGCAGATCGCCAATCTGTCGCAAAGTGCGCGCGAAGCGATCGACTGGTTGGCCTTGCTGCGGGCTCCGTATCCAGATGGCACCCCCGCTTTGTATTCGTCACTCTTCGCTGGCCGCGCGGACAGTATTGACGCGTTTTCCCGCCTGTTGGCGCTGATCCCGGAGTCGAACGCCGCGACACTGGACTGGAACACGTTGTTGCAGGCACGGCATGCGGATGGTACCCCGCCGTTGTTTACGATGCTGGCGTCCGAAGGTTACCGCAACGAACACCAGGGCAGCGCCACGGCCTGGGTCCGGCTGGTTTCCAATTTGCCGGAATCCGCGCGCCGCGCGCTAGACTGGAATCAATTCTTGTTGGCGCAAGATAGCCAGGGCGTCCCAGGGTTGTCCTGGGCTTTGGTACGGGGACGCGATCAGGCGATTGCGCTACTGGCGGATCTCGTGCTGGCCGCGCCGGAAGACGCGCGCGCGCGGCTAGAGTGGGCACGGTTGATACCGCAAAGCCGGGAGATGTTCGACGCGCTGTACCAAGGTCAGGCCAAGGCCATCAGTGCCTTGGGGGCACTGTTGCGCTGCATTCCGGATGCCGCGCTGCAAACGCTTGATCCAGATCTGCTGCTGCAAACGACAGGTCAGTATAACCGTGACGGATTGTCCGCCGGCACGCCCGAGGCGATTGAGGCCTTTCTGCAGATTAAAGGCGAGCTCAGCGCAAGAAAGCAGGCGTCGGCATCGTAATCCAACACGCGGGTCGCGCCTGGCGCGATCCGCGGCCAGCGGCGCGGCGGCTGGGTGACGCAGGGACAAGAAAGAGCGGAGCCCGGCGCCGCTCATGCCGGCGCGCGGTTTATTTGGGAGGGGGGAGCGGTGTGAGCCGCATCTCTTGCTCGACGTAGCGTTCCAGTATCAGTTCCGCCCAAGCCTCGCCCTGTTCGGGGTTGGAAATTTGGTTCACCTGGACGCCATCGCACATGCTGATAATTCCAAAAGCCACGGCTTCAACCGGGATCGGCGAGACATAACCCGCTAGTTGATAGAATTGCCGAATCAGGTTTGCCACGCGCGAGATCGAGTCACGGGTTAATATGTTGAATTGTAAGCGAAATTCAGCGTCGCGCGCCGCCAGTAAATGGGCTTCCGCCCAGCAGATACAGCAATCCCGCTCGCGGTTAATCCCCCGGAACAGCGCAGGGGTGTTGGCGCGCAACTGCTCCACGTTGTCACAGTTTTCGTATAGCAGGTCGAAAGCCGCCATCTCCTGAAGATGCTGACGTTCCAACAATTCTAAAAACAGCTCGTTCTTGCTGGAAAAATTCGAGTAAAACGCCCCACGGGTATAGCCCGCTTCCCGAGTGATATCCTCAACACTTGAGGCCGCCAGCCCTTTTTCAGCAATCAGTTTCTGTGCCGCGTCGAGCAGTTGAAGGCGTGTTTGTTCCCGGCTCTCGTCCCGGGTGAGTCGCGTGCGTGTCATGTTAAAAATCATAGCACATCCAATATAAATTCAAATACATTGTTGTATTTGAATTCATTTAAGTATTAGAATTCATATGTGCATGCTTTGCGCCTGATGACGCCACGTCGGTCTCCGGCGGATATCGATTGAGGAAATCAAATGAAAACCATTCTGGCCTGTGCCTTGTCGCTTGTCGCGTTGCCTTGCCTGGCCGATGACATGACGCCGACTCTGTCGATCAGTGCCTTCATCGCTACGCATCAGACCGATGGCGGCAGTTCATCCCTGCTTCAGGGCAGTGTCGAGGCGTTATATCCGACGGCTTATGGCGCGGCCTATTGGCAGGATGGCGAAGGCGGGTGGGTGCTGCCGGCGCCCGCGGGCTGGGTGTCACTCGGCGTGGCGAATGAGCCCATGTGGGTGCTGGGCGGCAATGTGTCGCAAAACCTGGGCGTGGCGCGCTACGGCTTCGATCTGCCACGTAGCGGCACACTGTCCCTCGGCTATGCGACGCGCATCGGCTCAAGCCATCCTGGTGATCTGCTGATTGCCAATCTGGACCAACCCCTTGCCGTGCTGGGCCGTACCCAGCTGCATCTATGGGGCTGGGCCAGTTTAGCGAATGGCGAGCGACGTCAGTCTCTGGGGCACGAAGATAATGGTGTGAGTTGGCAGCTTGAACAAAGTAATTTGATGCTGGTAGCGGAGCAGCCGATCTGGCAGGACTGGAGTCTGATCGCGGGTATTGGCAGCCGCTGGGTTGCCGACCAAGGCGGGGCGCGCACCGCCGGCTGGCAAACGTTGCTGGGCGTTAGCTGGAATTGGAATGCGAATCGTCATGACAACTGATCTATCCCGGTTGACTTATCCACTATTGATGGCTGCGTGCCTGGCCGGATGTCATGGCGCATCGCCAACGGTGGTGACACTACCCAAGGCAGAGGTAGTGAGCGCGGAGCCCGCCAGTGTTGCGGGCAGTATTGAGTACCCCGTGCGTATTGAAGCGCGCGACGCCAATGATTTGGCGTTGCGCGTTGGTGGAAAATTGATCGAACGACGGGTACATCTGGGAGATGTGGTGCGCGCCGGCCAGGTTCTCGCCCGACTGGACCCCGCCGATGCCCAACTGCAATTGGCCGATGCCAGCGCCGGGCTGTCGGCCGCTGAACACCGCCTACAGTTCGCCGACCAGCAATTGCGGCGCGATCAGGCGCAAGCGGCGCTGAACCTGATCGCCAAGGCGCAATTGGAGCAAAGCCAGGATAGTTTTGCCGCAACCCGCGCCGCGCGCGATCAGGCCGCCAGTCAATGGCGTCAACGCCAGCGCGCGCTGGATTATCAAACCTTGCGCGCCGACCATGATGGCGTGATTACTGCGGAGTTGGCCGATACCGGCGCGGTATTGAGCAGCGGTCAGCCGGTGTACCGGCTGGCCTGGAGTGGGGCGATTGATGCGGTAATGGACGTGGCTGGACGCGATATCGACCAGCTCAGGATTGGACAACTGGCCGAGGTGCGGCTGACCGAGCTGCCGCTACAGCCCCTGTTCGCCCGTGTGCGAGAAAAAGCGACGCAGGCCGATGGGCTGACCGGCAGCTTTCGCGTCAAGCTTAGTCTGTTGCATGCCGACGCAACGCTGCCACTGGGCTTAACCGGCAGCGCGCGCTTGCAGCCGGTGTCGAGTTCCGCTTTGCGCGAAGCGGGCGCCGTGAAAATTCCAGCTTCAGCGCTGTTTCATCAGGGAGATCAGCCCGCGGTCTGGGTGTTGCAACCCGTCACTCAGGTGCTGGCGTTACGTCCTGTTACGCCCGCGCGTTATGAGGCGGACGCGGTGATTTTGTCCTCGGGGCTGGCGCCGGGCGAGCGGGTAGTTGCCGCTGGCACTCACACGGTGTATGCCGGTGAGCGCATCGAGCCCATTGCGCCGTTGTTTAGCGCACAGGTCGAACAAGGTGGCGTGCAATGAGCATCTCGCCGAGTGCCGAGACCGAGCGTCCCGAGCGCTTCAATCTATCCAGCTGGACGCTGCGTCACCAACAATTCGTCCTGGCCATTCTGCTGCTGATTGCTTTGTTCGGTGTACTGTCTTATGGGCGTCTGGCGCAGTCGGAGGATCCGCCTTTCACGTTTAAAACCATGGTAGTCCGCAGTTTATGGCCGGGCGCCACGGCGCGGCAGGTTCAGGAGCAAGTCACCGACCGGATTGCGCGCAAGTTGCAGGAAATTCCGGATGTGGATTTCCTGGACAGCAATTCAAATCCAGGTGAGTCGCTGGTGTTGGTTAATTTGAAAGAATCTGTCCAGCCAGGGCAGGTGCCTGACGATTGGTATCAGGTGCGCAAGAAAATATCGGATATCGCGACGACCTTGCCGGATGGGGTGCAAGGGCCGTTTTTTAATGATGAATTCGGTGATGTGTATACCAATATCTATGTCCTGCAAGGTGATGGATTTTCCTTTGCTCAAATGCATGATTACGCGGAACGCTTGCGTGTTGCCTTGCTGCGCGTTCCCGAGGTTGCCAAGGTCGATTATTTTGGCGACCAGGAGCAGCGGATTCATGTCGAGATCGCCAATGCCCGTTTGGCGCAATTAGGGATCAGCCCACAACAGATTGCCGATGCGATTCAAAGCCAAAATGCCGTCAGTGGCGTCGGGGTGGTGAACACCGCGCTCGACCGAGTCTATATCCGCCCCAGCGGCGAAATCCGCGATAGCGCGCAATTGGCCGCCACCTTGTTGCGAGTGAACGGTCGCACCATTCACCTCGGCGACATTGCGCAAATCCGGCGCGGTTATGTCGATCCGCCCAGTGCGCTGATGCGTTACCAGAATCGCAATGTATTGGGCATCGGTGTCAGCATGCAGCCCGGAGGTAATGTGATCGAACTGGGGCGGGCGCTCAAGGCGGAGGAGTCGCGCTTGCGGGAGCAACTACCAGCGGGCCTGATGCTGCGAGAAATTGCCAGCATGCCCGATACCGTGGCGCATTCGGTGGATGACTTTGTCGAAGCCGTGGCCGAGGCGATTGTTATCGTGCTGGTGGTGAGTCTGCTCAGCCTGGGGCTACGTACCGGTTTGGTGGTGGTGATCACGATTCCGTTGGTTCTGGCGGGTACCGCGTTGTGCATGCGCTGGTTCGGTATCGGTCTGAATAAAGTCTCGCTCGGCACGCTGATTCTGGCGCTGGGGCTGTTGGTGGATGATGCGATTATCGCCATCGAAATGATGAAGGTGCAGTTGGAGCGCGGTCTGAGCCGGATGCGCGCGGCGGCGTTTGCCTATACCAGTTCGGCTTTCCCGATGCTGACCGGCACCTTGGTGACGATTGCCGGCTTTTTGCCGATCGCGCTGGCGCAATCGGATACCGGTGAATATACCCGCTCGATCTTTCAAGTTTCAGCCATAGCGTTGATTCTGTCCTGGCTGGCCGCGGTGATTGTGATTCCGCTGCTGGGTTACCATTTACTGCCGCGCCCCGCGCGCAACGAAGCGTTGATCGATTCTCACGCGACCTATGCTTCGCCTTTTTATCGCCGACTGGCCGGCTGGATAGGTTGGAGTCTGGCACACCGCCGCATCGTGCTGCTACTGACGGCTACCCTGTTTGCCGCGGCTCTTGGCGCGTTGCCCTGGGTCCAGCAGCAGTTTTTCCCCAGCTCCGAACGCTCCGAGCTGCTGGTTGACCTGGAGTTACCGGAAAGTGCCTCGATCAATGCCACCTTGAGCGCCACTCAACGTCTGGAATCCATCTTGAACCAACGCGCGGAAATCGATCACTATGTGGCTTTTGTCGGTTCCGGCGCGCCACGTTTCTACTTGCCTCTGGATGAAAAACTGGCCAAGCCCAACTTTGCCCAAGTCCTGATTAGCAGTAAATCACTGGCTCTGCGCGATAAGCTGTCGCTGGCGCTCAACCAGATTCTGCCAAATGAGTTCCCCTCGTTGCGCACGCGGGTGAGTCAATTAGAAAGCGGGCCGCCGGTCGGTTATCCAGTGCAGTTCCGTGTCAGCGGACCTGAGGTGGGTACCGTGCGCGACTTGGCGGAACAAGTCGCGCGGGTCTTCCGCCAGAACCCGGATAGCCGCAATGTGCAGCTGGACTGGACTGAGCCGGCTCAGCGCTCGGTGCGTTTCGTGGTTGATCAGAACCAAGCGCGCGCCTTGGGGGTCAGCTCGCGGAGTATTGCTGATTTTCTGCAAATGTCACTGTCCGGATTTACCCTGTCACAGCTGCGCGAGCGGGACCAATTGATCTCAATTGACCTGCGCGCGCCGCAGAGCGAGCGGATCGATCCGGCGCGCGTCGAGCGTTTGGCGCTGCCCACTCAGTCAGGAAAAGCCGTTTCCTTGGCGGCGCTCGGGCATTTTAGTTACGGGCTGGAGTACGGGGTGATTCGCGAGCGCGACCGCTTGCCGACAATGACCGTGCGTTGTGATCTGCGGCAAGGGGCGCAAAGTATCGATGTGACTCGGAACATTGATCAGCATCTCGCGACATTGCGGGCCCGCGTGCCCGATGGATATCGCATTGAGGTGGGGGGCGCGGTGGAGAGTAGCCTCAAGGCCAACGCCTCGGTTATGGCTGGCGTTGCGCTGATGCTGGTGGTGATTTTCCTACTCTTGATGCTGCAACTGCAGAGCTTCAGCCGAGTCATCATCGTCGTCCTTACCGCGCCCCTGGGCTTGATTGGGGTTGTTCCCGCGCTGCTGCTGTTTGGCGTGCCGCTCGGCTTTGTCGCCTTGCTCGGTATCATCGCCATGGCCGGTATTATCATGCGCAACTCAGTGATCCTGCTCGATCAGATCGATCAGGATATCCGCGGCGGCGCGGATCATTATCAAGCGGTAATCAATGCAACGGTGCGGCGCTTTCGCCCGATTACGCTGACAGCGGCGGCGGCGGTGCTCGCGCTGATCCCTTTGTTGCGCAGTAATTTCTTCTGCCCTATGGCGACGGCCTTGATGGGGGGGATTAGCATCGCAACGATCCTGACGGTGTTTTTCCTACCCGTTCTGTATGCCAGCTGGTTTCGGATCCAGCGTGTCGACCGGTTGCCGGAGTGTACTCAATGAGCGCCCATGATTTCAGGTGTTGGTTTGCCGTAATGTGTGTCGCCGGGCTGAGCGCTTGCGGCTCCTGGGTGCCGCCCGACCGACCCGCAATGCCCTTGCCCGCGCATTACGCGGCCAGCGCGCAGGCCACTGGCTTGCCGAGCGAAGAGGGCGCTGACCAGCATTTACGCTCAGGCCGCGCTCCGGTGCCCGAATGGTGGCGCGCGTTTGCCTCTGACGAGCTGAATGCTCAGGTGGCCGAAGGGCTGGCCAATAATCCCTCTCTGGAGGCGACGCGGCATAGTCTTGACGCGGCGCGCGCCGGGCTGCGCGCGCAAATCGGGCAGAGCGAACTGCCGACAGTCGATGCTTCAATTGGGAAGCTGGATCAGCGGACTTTAAATCAGTTGGGGCAGTTGCCGCTCACCTATCAGGACAGTGTGTTCAACGCCGGGGTGAGCGCCAGCTGGAGCTTTAATCTGCTTGGCGCTGCCACGCTCGCCAACCAAGCGCTGATGGGGCAAGTCCGCGGGCAGGCCTGGCAATTGGCGGCGAGCCGGCGCGCGCTGGCCACCAATATCGTGTTGCTGGCGATTAACCTCGCCGCGCTGCAAGCGCAACTGGATGAAACCTCGCGCCAGGTTCAACTGGGCGCGCTCCAGGCGCGGCAAGTTGCGCTGCGCTACCAGGAGGGCGGGGCGGCCATGGCCGATATGCTGGCCGGGCAACAGCAGGCGGCCGAGTTGGCGGAAAGTTTGCCTGGTCTGCGCGCCAGAATCCTGCAGCTACGTCATGCCGAGGCGGTGTTGCTGGGACGTAATCCCGAGGCGGCGCCTCAACCTCTGGTTCTGGATCAACTGCATTTGCCCAGTGAGTTGCCGGTATCGCTGCCCTCTGAATTATTACATCAACGTCCGGATATTCTGGCCGCGGAAGCCGCGCTTAACGCGGCGGCGGCGCAGGTCGGCGCGGCGCGCGCCGCCAGGTTTCCTACGCTATCATTGACCGCGTCTTACGGCCGTGGCGGTTATGACTGGTCGACGCTGAATTCGCCACTGGGGCTGATCTGGAGCGCGGGCGCTTCGCTGAGTCAGCCCTTGTTTCATGGCGGGGCATTATTGGAGCAACAAAATCAGGCGCGGGCATTATACGAAGCCGCGGTTGAGCAATACCGGCAAGTTGTACTGAATGCCTTGCGCTCAGTGGCCGATAATTTGGCCAGTTTGCAGGAGGATGCCCAGGCCCAGACTCAGGCGATAGCGGCGTGCGCTGCCGCTGAGCAACGCTGGAAACAAGGATTGATGCGCTACCAGCTTGGCGCTGTGGCATTTGATGACACCTTGGAGGCCGAGCAGAATTTCCGCGCGGCGCGCATTCGTAGCTTGCAAGCGCGCGCGGCGCGGTTGGTGGATAGCGCCACTTTATTTGATGCCATGGGCGAGCGAGCAACATGACGGCCACAACGCTTGCGCTAACGGCTTGGTTGCCGTCAGTCTCGGCTTAGTTACCCCTTATTGTGTCTTGGATGACAAAATCTTAGCGCGTCTGCGCTGATAACCGATTTATGGTTTTGTTTGATCAGTTGCGCGGAAAGCTATTTTAAAAAGCTAAGACGGTCAGTCTGGGTTCGTAGGTTGGTGGTGAGCGTAGCGAACCTCAGCTTGCGCGCCCAGTAATGAGCGCCGCCGCAAGCTGCCATTTGGCACATTGATGCCGTTTTGGTTGGGGGTGTCCATTCCACTAACATTGTCAGCATCCGGCAGATATCTCGTTGGGGTTCGCCTACGGCTCACCACCAACCTACGCCTCCGATTTTTACAATCAGTTTCTAGAGGGTACTTATCAATGTAGAATTTGAAATTGTATTTCTATTTATCTGTGGATGATGGCTGAGCTTGAGCCGCTCCTACCGGTCCTTGGCTGACACAGTAGAGAAACCCAATGAAAATCATTCTGTCCTGTATCTTGGCGCTCGTTGCGCTGCCCTGCCTGGCCGATGATATGACACCGACTCTGTCGATCAGTGCCTTCGTTGCCACGCACCAGACGGATGGCGGTAGTTCTTCGCAACTGCAAAGCGGGATTGAGGCACTGTATCCGACCGCGTATGGCGCGGCCTATTGGCAGGATGGCGAGGGCGGGTGGGTGCTGCCGGCGCCCGCCGGCTGGGTGTCTCTCGGGGTGGCGAATGAACCGATTTGGGTGCTGGGCGGTCATGTTGGGCAAAATCTGGGCGTGGCGCGCTACGGCTTCGATTTGCCGGGCAACGGGTCTGTGTCCGTTGGCTATGCGACACGCTTGGGGCCAAGCAACCCTGGCGATCTGCTGGTTGTCAATCTGGATCAGCCCATCGGCGCGCTAGGGCTGTATCAACTGCGGCTGTGGGGCTGGGCCAGTGTCGCCGATAGCCAACGGCGCCAGTCACTGGAGCATGAAAACAGCGGTGGCCATTGGCAACTGGAGCAAAGTAATTTGCTGCTGGTGGTGGAGCATCCGATCTGGCAGGACTGGAGTCTGGTCACTGGTGTCGGCAGCCGCTGGGTCGCGGATCAAGGCGGACAGCACACCGCCGGCTGGCAAACCTTAGTCGGCGTGAGTTGGGACTGGGATGCCAACCATCAGGACCATTAAAGTCTCCCGTCGCATGTGTGATCCCGTGCTAGGCGGGTGCTGACTGCAGGACATCGATCAAGTGGTTCAGACCGTCGGTCAGATTGCGCACCGACCCCTCTAAATCCCAGTCATCGTCTCCGGGCTGCACTACGTTCGATATCGAGCGGACTTCATAAAAGCGCTGTTGCTCTTGCAAGCAAACATGGAAAAAGGCCGCGCCCTCCATGTTTTCGATATCGATCCCCGTGATGTCGACAAACGGCGCCATGGCCGCGTTCAGCGAGCAGCTCTTGGCCAGAGCTAACGGCGGTTCCGTCGGAATCCAGGGGCAAGTCAGTGTATGTCGGGTTTCGAACTCCATGTCGATGGCGAGCTGAGACAGATGCACAAATCCATCCACGGTAAAAAAACCTAAGTCGGCTTCGCATTCGCTGCTCACTAGTACCGTGTCGCCAATTGCGAGCGGGGCCTTGGGATACATGCCGGCCACCCCGGCCAGAATGAGAACCTCTGGCTGGTGTTGCTGGATGGTTTTAAGCGTCGAGTAGGCGGTCGCGGTGAGCCCGACGCCGCCGATGACCACGGTCACCCCGGGGCGGTTAAACCGGCGCGCTTCGGTGGCGGTCGGGAAGATGACGACGATGTTCATGAGCGGATCCGTAGCGCGATGAAATTGTGATTGATTATGCCATGGCTTAATCGGTTATCACGTCTTAGAGAGGGGGCTTAAAGTGAAGGTTGACAAATTATTGCAAGTGCATGATGCTAAGGGCATGAACTTATTTCAAATCCGCTGCGTAATGATTATTACCGCCATTCCGAGAATGGTGGGTTAGCGCGCAGCCGATGCAAGTTAAAACAACCCGCCCCAAGTGGCGGGTTGTTTATTTTCCGCTTCCTGGGACGATCTCACAGGAGCCTGCCATGCCTCTAGATCAATCCCCTCTGTTTGCCAATGTCGACGATGTTCAGTCGTGTCAGACGGATTACCTGAAAAAAATCCTGACCGCGCGCGTTTACGATGTTGCCCGCAAGACCGAGTTACAGTTAGCTAAAAATCTTTCACTGCGCCTGCGGCATTCGGTTTATTTGAAACGCGAGGATCAGCAACCGGTTTTCTCGTTCAAGCTGCGCGGCGCTTACAACAAGATGGCGCATCTTTCCCCCGAGGAACTAAAACGCGGCGTGATTACCGCTTCCGCGGGGAATCACGCGCAAGGTGTCGCGCTTTCCGCCGCCCGGCTAGGGGGGCGCGCCATTATCGTGGTTCCGCTGACCGCGCCGCAGGTCAAGGTTGACGCGGCGCGCGAGCACGGCGGACCCACGGTCGAAGTGGTGCAATTTGGGGAGTCGTATAGCGACGCTTACGCCTATGCGCTCCAGCTGCAGCAACAGCAGAATCTCACCTTTATTCCCGCGTTTGATGACCCGTACGTGATTGCGGGTCAAGGTACCGTCGCGATGGAAATCCTGAGTCAATATCAACAGCCGATTGATGCCATCTTTGTTCCGATTGGCGGCGGCAGCCTGGCGGCGGGGGTTGCGGCTTATGTGAAAGCGCTGCGCCCCGAGATCCGTGTGATTGGGGTCCAGACCGATGATTCCTGCGCCATGGCGCAGTCGCTCAAGGCAGGCCAGCGCGTGACGCTCAGTGAAGTCGGATTATTTTCGGATGGCACAGCGGTGAAGTTGGTTGGGGCGGAAACCTTTCGTTTGTGCCACGCCTTTCTTGACGATGTTTTGATTGTGAGTACCGACGAGCTGTGCGCGGCAATCAAGGACATGTTTCAGGATACGCGCTGTGTACTCGAACCCGCTGGTGCGTTAGCCCTTGCCGGTGCTAAACAGTATGCACAAAGTACCCAGCGTGAAAATCAGACCTTGGTCGCCATCACCTCGGGCGCCAACATGAATTTCGATCGTATGCGCTTCGTTGCCGAGCGCGCGGAGGTTGGTGAAGAGCGGGAGGCCTTATTTGCGGTGACCATTCCCGAGCGCCGTGGCAGCTTTAGGCAGTTCTGTGAACTGATGGGAACGCGGAGTGTGACCGAATTCAACTATCGCTTGTCCGATGCCAATTCGGCGCAGATCTTGGTCGGTGTGCAGATCAGCCAGCGCCGCGAGCGCCAGCTGCTGGTGCAATCCTTCGAAGCGCATGGTTTTTCCACCGTCGACCTGAGTGACGACGAGTCGGCCAAACAGCATATCCGCTATATGGTGGGAGGGCGCTCGATGCGGGTGCCTGATGAGCGGCTGCTGCGCTTTGAGTTTCCTGAACGGCAGGGAGCGTTGATGAAATTTTTATCAGCGATGGCGCCTAACTGGAATATCAGCCTGTTTCACTATCGCAACCAAGGGGCGGACTATAGCTCTATCCTGGTTGGCATCCAAGTGCCGAGTATTGAGGCCGGGCAGTTTGACCAGTTTCTGGCGGCACTGGGCTACCCCTGCTGGGAGGAGAGCGCCAACCCGGGCTACCAGCGATTTCTGGTGTGAACCAACGCCAGAGAACTGGGGCTGGTGGGGGTGGCGGCGCAGCGTGCGCTAAAGCGGTCATGGTGACCGGCATCCGCCGCGCCCGTCGGGCTCTCGCAACGCTCAGAGGTCGTGTACGCTGCCCCCCTGTTGGCGCGCGCTGGCGTTGGCCGCCTCTTGGGCCGAGGCTTGATCTTGGATCAACTTTTCGATTAGCGGATGTTGCTCATCGCTCTGCCCCCACTGATCGAAGTACACCAAGTCTTCAATCGGTAGCCGTGGCAGCCAACCGGCCGTTTCCAGTTCCGGCTTGGAATAGAAATGGCTGACATAGCCGACACACAGATAAGCAATCGGGGTGACTCCCTTGGGAATGCCAAGGGCGGTCTGCAATGCCGCTTGATTGAAAATACTGACCCAGCCCACACCCAATCCCTCGGCGCGCGCGGCTAGCCAGAGGTTTTGTACCGCGCAGACGCTGCTGTAAAGGTCCATGGTTTTCATGTGGGTGCGACCCACCACGACCGGACCGGTGCGCTCACGGTCGCAGGTAATGCAAATGCCGAGCGGTGACTCCAGGATGCCTTCGAGTTTGAGCGTCTGGTAGGTGGAGCGCTTATCGCCCACGAACATCTCCGCCGCTTGTGCGTTAGCTTCGGCAAATGCGGCGTGTACCTTGCGCTTGACTTCGTTAGATTGCACCACAATGAAATTCCATGGCTGCATGAAGCCAACGGAAGGCGCGTAATGTGCCGCTGTAATGATACGGCTCAACACATCGTCCGGCACCGCTTTGGCTAGGAACTGGCCGCGCACGTCGCGGCGCGAAAAGATGGTTTGATAGATTGCCGCGCGCGCTTGGTCGCTGAAGGTGTGGATGTCCTGACTGGCCTGGTTCAATTTCATTGCAATTCCCCTTGCGTGAAAAATAGCACTCTGCCTGGCCGTGCAGCGCGCGAATGTCTCAGGCCGGTCTTCTGACTCGGAGTCAACTGCCGTCGGCGCCTTCCCGGCTTGCACCAGTGGCGGGTTGCCGAAGCATCATCCATACAGCGTTGGGCACGTGGCGGCATTGCACCGCCTTCCCGATTCTCCCCGTACTTTGCGACACAGGGCACCTGAGGCTAGCGATGATTAGTGAATGCGCTGACATTGTCAAAGTTTGAATGGTTGTGTCGCGCGGAGATCACCCCGCCAGCAGATGAGTCATCCTGGACATCACTTGCAGATTGGCGTTTTCCATCTGGCCCAGCGCTTGCAAGGCGCCATCAATATCCTCTGCGCGATAGCAGGCGATCGCTTTTTTGGCGTAGTCATGCACCGCCTGGTGCGGCGCCTCCATCGCTCTATAGTCTGCCGAGCGCGCATAGTCGGCGCGCTGATCTTCGCGGTAATACCAGCGGCCAAGTCGACACTGGGTTTCATCCGGAATATCGCTGGCTTGCAGGTTGGAAAGTCCAAGGAGTACTTTGTACACCTCCAGTTTGAGGCTGAGTTCTTCAATATTCGCCAGTTCGATTTCGGCAATCTGTGATGAGCTGGAGATGCCCCGCTGCATTTGCTGTGATAGTTCGAACAGGCGTTGCATGGCATGCATTGCGGCGGCGCTTTCTCCGCTTTGCCGCGATGCGTTATTCGCTCCAATATCCATCACGGCCTTGGCGTTATCGGTTTCTTGTTGGATGCCGCTGACCAGTCCGCCAATCTCCGTGGTGGCGCGCGCGGTTCTTTCCGCCAATTTTCGGACTTCGTCCGCCACTACGGCAAAGCCGCGACCGGCTTCGCCGGCGCGCGCGGCCTCGATCGCGGCATTGAGCGCCAATAGATTGGTTTGTTCCGCAATTTCACGGATCAAGTTGACGATGCCACCAATTTCGCTGGCGCGTTGCGACAGTCCAACGACACTCACACTGGCGACCCGAATGCGCTCGACCATGGCCAGCAAATTGGCCGCCATACCTTCAAAGGTTGAGCGATTGGTCTCGGATTCGGCGGCGGAGGTGTCCGCGATGATGGCGTCTTGGTTGAGTTGGGTGGACAAGCCAAGAAACGAATGGCTAATCCCGGTTAATGACTCACCGAATTGATTGATGTTCTTCAGTACACCGTCCAACAGGCTGATTCTTTGCTCCAGACGGTCAGATCTCTGTTGGATTGCCATTTGTTGATCGTGGCTCTGACGGTGCTTTTCTTCTAAAGACTGTACGGTCTGCGTGAGGCGATGATTGTCCTCGGTTGCTTTGAGTAATGCCCTTTTTAGCTTGGAATTAAACATGGGGGTTCCTTGGCGAGCCCGGCAAACGGCAAGCGCCAACACTGTTGGCCATGTCCATGGAAGCCAGGCTGAAATAGATGCTACGTAGATGTATTTTAAATACATTTTAATGGGGCGTCTAGCGATTTATCAGTTTAGCGTCTGTCGGTGGGGCTGCGCATGGATGAACGTGATGGCATCCGGTGTTTTACGCTATGAACTACAATTCAACTGAATATCGCGCTAGGTATTCGGGTCGCCGCCGCCTCTGGAGATACCCCATGGTTTTCAAGTCCTTCTGCTTTGGTTTCCTGGTTCTGCTATCGGGGTTCTGCCAGGCGGCCCGCGTGACGTCAGTGTTGATTGGCGCCGAGGATGACTGGTATCCCTATTCCGGGGTGGTCAACGGCGCGCCGCGCGGACTGGCGGAAGATATTGTGGTCGCCGCCTTTCGCGCGGTGGGTATTGAGGCCCATTTCAAGCCGGTACCCTATTCACGCTGCATGGCTGAAACACGTGTGGGGAGCTTGGCCGCGTGTTTTGATGCCGTGCGCAACAGCATGCGCGAAGTCCATTACCTTTGGCCGGATCATCCCTTGTATTTGGCGCGGATTAATATTTATGGCCCGGCGAGCAGCACCGAATCAAATCTTACATCAACTGATCTTGAGGGAAAGTTGGTTGCGGTGACCAATGAATACGAGTACGGAGAAACGTTCGATGCCGATACGAAAATTGAGCGCAGCGTGTCCGATCAAGATATTAACGGTCTGCGTAAACTGGTGTCCGGGCGTGTAAATTACATGGTGCTGTATGAAAAAGTGGCGTCAGTTCTTGTGCAAAAAAATCCAGTTCTGCGCGGCAAATTCAAGGTCATTGGGCTGATTGGTCAGCCCGGGTTATATGTGGTGTTCTCTAAAAACAATCCGCATGCAGCCGCCTTGCTCAACGATTTCAATGCTGGATTTGCAACCATTGTAAAAAATGGGGAATATCAGTCGATTGCCGATCAATGGCGCTGATTCGGCATCAGAATCCTAAGCGCGAGCCGCGAGCGGCTCGCGCTTGATACGATTAAATGCCTTGTTCGGCAATGTCCATCGCAAAGTAGGTCAGAATCAGGTCTGCGCCGGCTCGCTTGATGGCGCCCAGACTTTCACGCACCACACGCGCTTCGTCGATGGCGCCCGCGGCGGCGGCAAACTTGATCATCGCGTACTCCCCGCTGACTTGGTATGCAGCCAGAGGCAGGCGCGAGGCTTCGCGGATGTCGCGAATAATGTCCAGGTAGGCGCCCGCCGGTTTCACCATCAGGACATCGGCGCCTTCTTGCTCGTCCAGCAACGATTCACGCACCGCTTCACGCCGGTTCATCGGATCCATTTGGTAGCTCTTGCGGTCTCCCTTGAGCTGACTGCCAGCGGCCTCGCGGAAAGGGCCGTACAGGGCGGACGCGAATTTGGTCGAATACGACATAATCCCGGTGTCGGATAGTCCGGCGGCGTCAAGCGCGCTGCGGATCGCCTGCACCTGACCATCCATCATCGCGGACGGCGCGATCATGTCTGCGCCGGCGCGCGCGGCGGACACGGCTTGCAGGCCGATGTTTACCAGGGTGTCGTCGTTATGCACGGTGTCACCGTGCAGTACGCCACAATGGCCATGGGTGGTGTATTCGCAAAAGCAGGTATCGGACATGACGATCATCTCCGGTACCGCCTGCTTGCAGGTGCGCGCCATGCGCGCCACCAGACCGTTTTCATTCCAGCTGTCGCTGCCCACCGCATCTTTGTGATGCGAAATGCCGAAGGTCATCACCGCGCGAATACCGGCGCGCGCATAGCGTTCGATTTCACTGGCGAGACGAGCTTCAGGGATGCGCAATACACCCGGCATGGCCTCGATCACGCCGAAATCGCTGACCTCTTCCTCAACAAAAATCGGCAAGATCAGATCATCGAGCGTGAATTCAGCTTCTTGAAACAGCGTGCGCAACGACGCGTTTTTTCTTAAGCGTCGCATGCGCGACACGGAAAAACCGTTAGACATCGGATCAGTTCCTTATAGATGGGCGACTGCTAGCCCGGAGCAAGGGTTAAATCATACGCCAAATGGGATGCTTGTCGCTCGCCGAGGCGCAATCCAGGGCTCCTAGCGTTCGCTGGCCATCAGCCGCAGCCCAAGCAAGACAAATAGCGAGCCGCCAAGATACTTGATGGCGCGCATGAAGCCGTGGTTGCGCATGCGGGACTCCAGCCGGCTGACTGTCAGCGAATAACTGAAGTGCACGCAGAGCACGGTGGCGGAAATGGTGAGATACATCAGGGCGAATTGGCCGGCCAATGGTCGGGACTGGTCGATAAATTGCGGCATAAAGGCCGACAGGAAAATCAGGGTTTTAGGGTTGCTGCACGATACCAAAAACGCTTGACGCAAAATGCTGGCTTGCGACATGTGGGGGTAGGTTGTTGGCGTAGCGCACACCGAGGCGCTAGCGTGGGTGGTGCTGATCTGACGCACGCCCAGCCAAATCAGATAGCCGGCGCCGACCATTTTTAGCACCAGAAAAAATGGGGGCAGTGCGGCAATGACAGCGCCGACGCCACAGGCGACTAATAACACCACCAGTAACTGGGCCAGCAGATTGCCGAGAATGGTCATCGCGGCGGATGAGCGGCCAAAGCGCACGCTGTTGCGAATCACCAGCAGCACGTTGGGGCCGGGAGACAATGTGGTGGCCAAATAGGCCAGGGCAAAACCGATCCAGAGATGCAGGGCCATCAAGCTATCCTCATGGTGGGGTACGGCGCGCAATCAAGTGTATCTGTTTTGCGACTGGAAAAGCATAACGATAGCGGGCATGCTGATAACCTGCCCAGTGGCGTATCTTGCCGCGCGCGGCAAACTTAATCCCTTGAGTTAGCCAGGACTTGAAAATGGCCGATATTGTTACGCTTACGCTTAATCCCGCAGTGGATGTGGCGACCTCGATCGATCATGTGAGTGACACTCATAAGCTTAGATGCGGCCCGGCGCGGCGCGATCCAGGAGGGGGTGGAATTAATGTGGCGCGCGTATTGCAGCGCCTCGGCTGTGACTGCCACGCGCTATATCTGGCCGGCGGCGCGATTGGCCAGATGCTGCGCCAGTTGCTGGCCTCTGAGCGGGTGTCGAATACCGGGGTCGAGATTGCGGGTGAGACGCGTGAGAATTTTTCGGTGCACGAAAGCTTAAGCGGCCGCGAGTTTCGTTTTGTCTTGCCGGGGCCGAAGGTCACAGCGGACGAATTGCAATGTTGCCTTGATCAGTTGAATGCGCTGCCCGTGGCGCCGCGCTATCTGGTGCTTAGCGGTAGCTTACCGCTGGGCGCCGAGGTGGATACCTATGCGCAAATCACTAGCGCGGTCGATCCCGATGTGACTCGAGTGGTACTGGATACCTCGGGTCCGGCGCTCGCCGCGGCGCTGGATGCCGGGGTCTATCTGGTCAAGCCCAGCCTGAGCGAGCTGCGCGCCCTGACTGGCCAGGCCTTGAGTGACGAACGTGAATGGCGCGCCGTCGCGCAAGAGATCGTGGACTCGGGGCGGGCGCAAATGGTGGCGCTGACTTTGGGGGAAAACGGAGCCTTATTGGTGAGCGCCGAGCGCACTTTGCGCGCGCCTGCGCTGCCGGTGCGGGTTTCCAGCGTCATAGGCGCCGGCGACAGTTTCGTGGCCGGCATGGTCTGGGCCCTGAATCGCAATGCGGACTTGGATGAAGTTTTCCAATACGCGCTGGCCGCCGCCACGGCCGCCTTACTGAGCGCTGGAACCGGGCTGTGCCAGCATGCCGATGTTGAGCGCATTTATCGCGAATTGGCGCATTCGCGTTAATCCCATTTCAGTGCGCGGGTTGTTCTGACACGCGCGCGCGACTAAGATGACGCTATCGCCGCAAACGCGGCGATGCGTCTTCAGGGCGGGGTGTAATTCCCCACCGGCGGTAGGGCGTCAAACGGCCAGTGAGGCCGTGAGGCGCCGAGCCCGCGAGCGCTCGCGAATGTTTGCGAGGTCAGCAGACCCGGACCAATGCCGGGGCCGACGGTATAGTCCGGATGAAAGAAGACGAACGTGAGTCGCTGCCTGCGCTGCCGGCGGGCGGCGCTCGCGTATCTCGCTTGGTCCGCGCTTTAAGGTAGTGGGCTGAGCCACGCCCTGGACGCTTCTTGACCCTATTAAGGAGCGTTATCATGTTGTCGTTCGACCAGTATTTCCAATCCACTACACCTATTCAGCGGGTGAATGCCGCCGTCGCCGCGATTGCCGCCGGTCAGTTTGTGGCATTGCTCGATGATGTTGATCGTGAAAACGAAGCCGATCTGATCATTGGCGCCGAGCGCGTCACCGTGGCGCGCATGGCGCAATTAATTCGTGATTGCAGCGGTATTGTCTGCCTCAGCTTAGCGCCCGAACTGATCTCCGCGCTCGATTTGGCGCCAATGGTGTCCAATAATCGCAGCCGCTATGGCACGGCTTTTACGGTTTCGATTGAAGCGCGCGAAGGGATTAGTACCGGTATTTCCGCCGCTGACCGGGTGAGTACCGTGCGCGCGGCGCTACGCGGCGATCCGCGCCAGATTGTGAGCCCGGGCCATGTGTTTCCGCTGCGCGCCGATCCCGGCGGGGTTCTGGCGCGGCGCGGTCATACCGAGGGGGCGGTTGAACTCGCTCGGCTTGCGGGTTTAGCCCCGGCGGCGCTGCTGTGCGAGTTGACCCGGCCTGATGGTTCGATGATGCGAGGCGAGGACACGGTGGCCTATGCTGAACTCCATGGCATGCCGGTGCTGACCATCGCCGATTTGGTCTTGTGCCGCGAGAGCGACGGGGTGCCGTGCGCGACGTCGCGAACCGCCTCGCTGCGCGCTTTGGCGCAAGGCGCTTAAGCCGAAGCGAGTTGCGCGTAGGGCCTCTCAGAATCAGATATTCAGCGGGGCCCTCATTTTATTTGCTTGTGCTGGGGGTTTCGTCCGGGCAGCTATCAGGGCCACAGCCCAAGGCTTGATTGACCCTGAGAATGTCGGCGTCGAAACTGGGATAGTTATCCGGCGACAGGGTGTAGGTGTAGGTTCCCGCTTGGTCATTGATGGTCAGTTGCACCCCGGGTCCGGCGCTCATGGTCAGTAGCGACTGATAGGTGGTCCCGGTTTCTTTGTACGACCCAATGTAGTCGAAAGAGCCGCCGCGCGCGTTTTCTGCCTGGTGCCACATCGCCAGGAAGGCATTCCATTCTTGCTTGGTGAAGGTGATCGAGACTTTACGGGATATGCCCAGCAAGGCGATGATCTCATTGCCTTCCGAGTAAGTGGCGATGCTGAGGGTGGTTGCCTCGCCCGCATAGGTGCCGACAATGTTCAATTGTCCGGCGACAGTGACTGCGGGAACCAGCAGTAGCACACAGAGGACCATCGCGCTAAGCCAATGCTGTTTCATGCACGTCTCCCGGTTGATGTGTTGTTCTCTCTATTTTTAGATATAGCTCAGACATCGGTTTTGGCCGAGAAACCTTCTCGGCGCGCGACACGGACTGCGCCTGCGCGGGTGCTGCCCGTGTCGCGCCATACCTATCACCTAAGGCAATGCCTAGACATGATCGTACAAGCGCCTGCTAGCTGAGGAGGGTGATCGACGCAAATCGCAAGTGGTGCATCCACTCGCGCAAAATCAGCAGGCGAGCGGCGAATTCCGGGGTGTTGGGCAAGTCACGACGAGCCGGGGCGCCCATCGAGGCTTGCGCCAACTGCTCGAAGGTTTGCTCCAGCGCCGCGCGTGACAGTTGGGTGGGGTTCTGGTCCGGGGCTCCGGCCAGTAATGCAATCTCGCGTAGCGGCGCCGAGATGGCAAACAGGGTTGAGTCGGGTGGCAGACACGCGCTGGCGCGCGCCACTTGATCCTCGACGTCCATGATGGCGCGCTCCATGTCCGCCGCGCTGGGCGGGGTGTGGGAGAGGAACTCGCGCGCGGTTTTCTGCGCGCCGATCGCCAAGGTCAGTCGTATTGGGGCGGACGTGCCCGACGCGCTGATGACCTCGGTGGTTTCGTCGCCGATGTCCAACAGAGTGAGCGCCTGAACACTCTCTTGGCCGGAGTGCAGCAAGTCAAACTGTGCGCGTAATGTCTGCTCTTGGTCTGGCATGAAGCGCTCCGAGTTGAACGATTGAGCTTATCGCTTACCTATTTTACCGCTGCAGCCGCCACAATTCCCACATTCGGTATTTTGCGCCGAACTTTTTTTCAGATAACGCCGTAGCAATGTCGCTGTGGCCAGGATGACGCACAGGGCGACGATCCAGTTTTGTATTCCATGAGTCAACATCGTGGTACTCCTTAGCTCCAGGCAATGGCGAGCGCGTGGGTTGCCAGCGCGCCCAAGTAGGCGAGGGCGAATAAATAAACGATAAATGCCGTGGTGGTCTTGAGCGAGTTGGTTTCGCGTTTAACCACCGCGATGGTCGATAGACACTGCGGCGCGTAGACGAACCAGGCGAGATAAGCCAATGCCACCGGCAGCGGCCAGGAGTGCGCCAGGGTGCTGCCGAGCGCCGCTTCGCCGCCAACCGCGTATACGGTGGCCAGTGCTGAAACCGTGACTTCACGCGCCGCCATGGCGGGAATCAGCGCTACACACATTTGCCAGTTGAAGCCGAGTGGCGCAAACACCGGCTGGATGAATTTTCCCAGCATGCCGGCAAAGCTGTAGTCGATCGCCGGCGCGCTGGCTGCGGCTGGCGGGTAGGGGAAGCTGGCGAGAAACCACAGGACAATCGACAAAGCCAGGATCACGGTTCCGACGCGGCGGATAAAAATCCAGGCGCGCTCTTTCAATCCGAGCAGGAAGTGATAGGCATTGGGCCAGCGGTAGCTGGGCAGTTCCAGCAGTAAGGGAAAATGGTCGTCGCTGGTGTGCTGGCGGCGCATGATCCAGGCGACCAACGCGGCGCTGAGAATCCCCGCGACATACAGGGCAAACAGCGTGAGTCCCTGCAGATTGAATAGACCAAGCACCGTGTGTTTTGGAATAAACGCGGCAATCACCAGGGCGTATACCGGTAATCTGGCCGAGCAGGTCATCAGTGGCGCCACCATGATGGTAATCAACCGCTCCTTGGGGTCGGCGATTGAGCGCGTGGCCATGATGCCGGGCACCGCGCAGGCGAAGCTGGATAGCAAAGGAATGAACGAACGGCCGGACAGTCCAACGCCGCGCATCAGTCGGTCAAGTAAAAAGGCGGCGCGCGGCAGGTAGCCCGAGTCTTCCAGCGCCAGAATAAAGGCAAATAGAATCACAATCTGTGGCAGAAAAACCAGCACGCTGCCGCAACCGGCAAGGACGCCGTTAACGATAAAGTCTTGCAAAATCCCCGCGGGCAACAGATGGGTCAAGGTTGTGCTCAACCATTGCACTGACCCATCAATCGCATCCACCACCGGGCTTGCCCAAGCGAACACCGCTTGAAAAATCAACAGGAGGATGGTGGCGAGCAGAATGAGACCGATCACCGGGTGCATGACTAGCGCATCCAGGGTTTCTTGCCAGCGCGGCGGATGGTCCGGAACGCTGACGCAGCCGCAGAGCAGGGTATCGATACGCGCGTACAGTGCCTCGACTTGCTCTTGTCTTTGCGGCAGTTCGATCCGCGTGGCTTGGCGCTGTGGTTGATGTTGCGCCTGCCGGATAGCCGCGTTTAACGCGGCAACGCCGCTTTGGCGCACCGCGACGGTTTCGACTACCGGCATGTCCAGACGACGAGACAGTTCCTCTACGTTGATGCGAATGCCGCGGCGCTCGGCGGAGTCCGCCAAGTTCAACGCCAGAATCATCGGCAGACCCAGTGCTTTGAGCTCCAGTACCAGGCGCAGGCCCAGCTTGAGATTGGTACTATCGACAACCGCGATTAGCGCGTCGGGACGAACCTCGTTTTCCATCTCACCCAGTAGTACCCGACGCGCGACTTGTTCGTCGGGCGAAGCGACATACAGACTGTAAGTGCCGGGCAAGTCGATGAGTTCAGCGGGACGGTCGAGCTGAGTCAGGCGGCCGATGCGTTTTTCCACGGTCACGCCAGCGTAATTTGCGACCTTGGCGCGCGCGCCGGTCAAGCTATTGAATAAGGCTGTTTTCCCGCAGTTCGGGTTGCCCACTAGGGCAAAACGCAAAGTGCTGTCGCTCATTGGGTTCAGACCGGCAGAAGTTGCGTCATGATTTTTTCGGCCTCGCGTCGGCGCAGGCCAAATTTAGTGCCATTGATCTGTACCGCGATCGGATCTTTGCCGAATAAACCGAAGCCAATCACTTTGATCTGCGCCCCTGCCAGAAATCCCAGTTCTTTCAAGCGCTGGGTCACTTGATGATCTTCCGCCCCGAATTCCCGTTGAGCGGCAATTTCGACAATCCGCGCGCGCGCGCCCCTCGGCAGCAAATGCAGCGGCGCCAGGCCGGTGTCGGTATTTTTAGAATCACATAAGTGGGACATTAATGTTTTCAATCTTAATGATAGTCATTCTCGATATAGTAGCAGTTTAACTATCGATCAGGCAAGCATCGAGGCCATTGGTTCAACCGGTCATATCTTCGCTATGACCGGTTTGCCGGCTAGATCCGTATGGCTACAGGCTTTGCTTACGATATAATGCAGCCCGATATCCTTCCTAACTTACTGGACGCTGGACCCTAAGGACCCTCTGAATAAGTTATTTACATCTGCAAATAACTTATTCAGAGGATTCCTAACTGACAATGGTGCTTTTCTCCCGCATACAATCGCGGTGCCGCGCACTGTCTTTTCTTGCTCAGTCTCTGGTTCTGTATTTGGGCCTGGGCTTGCTGGGCGCGATCTGCCTTGCCTGGACCCCGTGGGCTTTGTTGCTGCATTCAGTACTGCCGCGCGCGCTTGGCGCGCGCATCGGGCGCGGTGCCATTACCGGAGGATTTCGTGCTTATCTACGCTGCTTGGTGTGGCTTGGCGCGTGCCGTTTCGATCTGAGCGCGATGGATGAATTGGCCGGACAAGGGGCATTGATTATTGCGCCAAATCATCCCTGCCTACTGGATGCTGTTATGGTGGTATCGCGGCTGCCGGTCGTCTGCATCATGAAGTCGCAACTGATGAATAACCTGTTTCTTGGCGCGGGCGCGCGCATGGCGGGCTATATCTCTAATGATTCCATGCTGCGCATGGCCCATCAGTCAGTGGTCGCGTTGAAAGAGGGACAGCAGTTGTTGATGTTTCCCGAGGGGACGCGCAGTAGTCGCCAGCCGATCGGTCCGTTGATGGGGGGCGTGGGATTGATTGCCAGCCGCGCCCAAGTTGCCGTCCAGGCGGTACTGATTGAAACCGACTCCCTCTTTCTGACTAAAGGGTGGCCGTTGACCCGGTTGCCACGATTTCCGATTTGCTATCGCATTCGCCTGGGGCCACGGTTTATGCCACGGGGAGATGCTCAGTGGCTGACCGCGCAGCTTGACGATTATTTTCAGCGGGAGCTCGCCGAGCGCGCGCCGATGCCTAGCCAATTTACATTCAGCAGTGGGGCCGAGCATGACTGATTTGCCACAGACTTCCCGTACTCATCTGGTACTGATCCCCAGTTACAACCCCGGCCCTAAGGTCTATGACACCGTGCGCGCCGCCTTAGCGCAGTGGAGCCCAGTCTGGGTGGTGGTGGATGGCAGCGACGATGGCAGTGCCGAAGGATTGCTCTCCATGGCCGCGGAGGATGAGCGCTTGCAGGTGATGGTGTTGCCGCAGAATCGGGGTAAAGGCGGCGCGGTGCTGGCCGGGATAGAACAGGCGGCGCGCCAGGGCTATACCCATGTCTTGACTATGGACTCGGATGGGCAGCATCCGGCCGGCATGATTGCTGAGTTCATGGCCTGCTCGCAGCGCGCGCCGCGCGCCATGGTACTGGGCAAGCCGGTGTTTTCCGCCAATGCGCCGCGCCTGCGGGTCAACGGGCGCAAATTGTCCAATAGTCTCGTGTCGCTGGAAACCCTGTGTGCCGGCGTCGGCGATTCGTTGTTTGGCTTTCGGGTCTACCCACTTGAGCCATTGCGGCAATTGATGGGTCAACAGCGCTGGATGCGTCGCTTCGACTTTGATCCCGAGGTGGTGGTGCGCTTGTGCTGGCGCGGCGTGCAGCCGATCAATCTGGCGGCGCCAGTGGCGTATTTTTCGGGTAGTGAAGGAGGGGTGTCGCACTTCAACTATTGGCGAGACAATACCTTGCTGACTTGGATGCATGCGCGCCTGCTCTGCGGTTTTGCGCTGCGTTTGCCGCTATTGTTGTGGCGTAGGGCATGGCGTCACTAGGTTGGGTCATAAATTCATGTCGATTTCAATCTCCAGGCGACTGTCGGTCAAGTAGTCCAGAACGACGCGTCCGTTTTGTCCCGATGCCAAGCATTGCAATAGTGGCAAGCCGCGCGCCGCCGGGATCGTGTGGCGCAAATTTTCTAGCGCTGGATGGGTGAGCCGGTTGGTCTGGGCCGCGCTCAGTTGTGCGCGGATGGCGGCTTTGCGCGCATTGCGTTCTGGACGCAGCAGTAGGGCGATGGCGAAAGAGTCGAGAATCGGTCGCGCGCTATTGAGTGGTTCGGGATAAGGCGCGTCATAGGCAATCAGCAGGCAAGGCGTGCGCGCTATGGTGACCTGGCACAGGGCTTCCACCAGCCCGGCGGCAAAGCTGGTGTCAAACGCGCTGACGACGATAGAGGGAGCGTCGTCATGGGTGGCAATGCTCCAATAACCGGCGGCGGCGTTGCTGACGGCGTTATGAAAACGGGTTGGAGACAGTCGGCGATCGCTGGACGCTAATGTGGTGCAAATTTCGTGGCAGTTAAGTCCATCCGCGCCGGATGAGGCAAATACCATGGGGATATTTTTTTGGTCTGAATCTTGGGTAGACAAGGCTTGCTGACCCACTGCGAGGGCCAGGCGCACCACGGTTCCGGCGCGACGTCGTTCTGCTGGTGGCAATAATAGCGCTGGCGGGATTTGCGTCGCTTGTGGTCGGTAGTCGCTCGCGCCACTGAGAATGCTTCTGGCTTCGGGCCATGAAGTCAGGCCGGGTCCGATCAAACCGATTCCATCGATGGTTGCGCAGAGTGGCTGCATAGGGTCTAGAGGGTCCTTAGTTGGCTCGGCTGAAGATCAAGCTGCAGTTACTGCCGCCAAAGCCGAATGAGTTGCTCAATACATGGCGCAGGGCTTGCGGGCGCGGCTCGAGTAGATAGTGAATGTCGATGGCGGGGTCGCGAGTTTGCGTGTTGATGCCGGCGGGCATGATGCCGTGGGTCAGCGCCAGCGCCGAGATGACCGCCTCCAGTCCTCCCGCCGCGCCCAAAGTGTGGCCGGTTGCGCCCTTGGTGGAGCTCGCGGGCGTATTGGCGCCAAATAAATGGGCCACCGCGGCGCCTTCGGCGTTGTCGTTGCTTGGAGTGGCGGTGCCATGCAGGTTGATGTAGTCAATGTCCTCTGGCGCGAGGCTCGCGCTCTCCAGCGCCTGGATCATTGCCTGGATTGCGCCACGCCCTTGTGGATGTGGCGTAGACATGTGGTAAGCGTCACTAGATTCTCCGCAGCCGCTGAGTAGTATCGCGTTGGCGTCCAGCGATGGCGGCACCCGCTCCAGTAGTAGAAATGCCGCTGCTTCGCCAATCGAGATTCCGTCTCGGGCGCGATCATAGGGGCGACATGGCTGTGGCGATAGGAGTTCCAGAGAGTTGAAGCCATACAGTGTGGTCAGACACAGCGAGTCGACGCCGCCCACCAGCGCCGCATCGATCCAGCCGGCTTCCAGCATGCGCCGCGCCGAGCTGAACACCTTGGCGCTGGATGAGCAGGCGGTAGACACCGCCAATGCCGGACCCAAAAGTTTTAGCCGGCTTTGTACGAATTGCGCCACGGAAAAAGTGCTGTGTGTGCCGCGGTAATTGAATGCCTCGGGCAGGGCGCCGCTGAGTGGGTCGCGCTGACGGTAGGCCAGTTCGGTTTGCAATATCCCCGAAGTGCTGGTGCCGATAAATACGCCAATGCGCGCGGCACCGTAGCGCTGGCTCACGCGCTCAATGGCCTGACTGAACTGGTCTTGCTCTAGCGCCAGTTGACTGAGTCGGTTGTTGCGGCAGTCAAATTCTGACAGTTCAGCCGGCAGAGAAGGATGCTCCAGGCCGGATACCACACCGATGTACGTGTCGAGTGCGACATCGGCGAACGCACAGGGCGTCAGGCCGCTCTTTTGCTGGCACAGTGTGTGCCAGCTCGCGGCACAACCTAGGCCAATGGCGCTGGTGGCCGTGAAGTGAGAAATGAGCAGGGGTTTCACTGGGAGTTCCGGGATTGAGTGGCACAGTGTGAATGATCTGATTGTACGCATGCGTGGCGGTTTGCGCTCGCCGTCAGTCTTGGCCTGGTTATCTGTAGGTGTATGGGCGGTTGCTGTGGATTTTGCTTTACCATAAAATATCGCCCGCTTAGAATTGCGGATGATTTATCCTCATGATTTCAGTATGTTTTTTGGAGTACAGAGTTTTATTCTATGGTTATTAACGCGACAAGCAGTCCCCTGTCCGCCTCGGACGAGGGTGTGGACTCCGATCTTTTGCGTGAATTGGCGCAGTTGATCGTTACGGCCTTGAATCTTGAAATGGATGCCGCATCCATCGATCCGCAGCAGCCGCTATACGCTGATGGCTTAGGCCTGGACTCCGTGGATATTCTGGAAATTGCCTTGGTCGTGTCCAAGCGGTTTGGCTTCCAGCTACGTTCGGATAGCGCTGAAAATCAGACGATTTTTTCCTCCCTGCAGAGCTTGGCTCGCTATATTTCGGTCCATCGTACCTTGTGACTCAGCGCGTAACTTACCCCCTGTTGGCCCATGCCGGAGCGCAAGACATAGTCGCTTACCGCGCGGGCAAGCCCGTGACCCGAGCCCGTTTTATGGGAGATGCGCGCCAACTGGCGGCGTTACTGCCGCCGGGGCAACATTTGTTGAACGCCTGTAGCGATCGCTATCACTTTGCCATTGGCGTGGCGGCGGCATTGCTCAGCGGGAAGGTTTGCCTATTGCCCCCGGCCCTGACACCAGAAATGTTGCGCCGCCTGCGTACCTTTGCGCCCGACGTTTACTGTTTATCCGACGATGCAGACTTGAGTAACGAACTGCCGACCTTGGTGTTTCCCGCAGCGCTCGAAGAGTGGAATTGCCTGGACCCAGTGCCGCGGATTGATGGCGCGCAACAGGTGGCCTGGATTTTTACCTCGGGGTCAACCGGGGCGCCCCAGGCGCATGCCAAGACTTGGGCCGGATTAGTGCGCGCGGTGCGCGCGGGCGCCGTGCGGCTTGGTTTGTGTGATGGTCGGCGCCATGCTCTGGTGGCGACGGTTCCGGCTCAGCATATGTTTGGCTTTGAAGTGAGTCTGTTGATGGCCTGGCAAAGCGGCGCGGCGTTCGATGCCGCTCGTCCCTTTTATCCGGCGGATGTCAGTGCCGCGCTCGCGGCGCTGCCCGAGCCGCGAACGCTGGTGACCACCCCGTTTCATCTGCGCAACTGGCTCGATGGCGCAACCCATCTGCCCGCGCTTGAGAATATTGTGTCGGCGACCGCGCCTTTGTCGCAGCCCTTGGCTTTGCGCGCGGAGACACTTTGCGGCGCGCGGGTGTTTGAGATTTATGGTAGTACCGAAACCGGGCAAGTGGCCTCGCGACACCCCGCGCATAGCGCGGAATGGCGGTTATATGATGGACTGCGCTTGCGGGTGGCCGCCGAGCATTTCTGGGTGTCGGGCGGGCATATCGAGTGCCCGGTCGAGTTGCAGGATGTATTGGAGCCGGTGAGCGCTGAGCGCTTCCTATTGCACGGTCGCAGCGCGGACCTAGTGAATATTGCGGGCAAGCGTAGCTCGCTGGGCTATTTGAATTATCAGCTGACGGCAATTCCCGGGGTGCTAGACGGCGCGTATTACATGCCGGCGCCGGTGACGGTGGATGGCGTCACTCGGCTGATGGCTTTTGTTGTCGCGCCAGGACTCACCCGCGCCGAATTGAAAGCCGCCTTGCTCGAGCGAGTGGATCCCCTGTTTGTTCCTCGCCCCTTATTTTTGGTGTCCGCTCTGCCGCGTAATGAAAATGGCAAGCTGACATTGGTGGCGTTGCAGGCCCTGGCCGCTTCTTGCCGTGAACAGGCTGCGCGCTAATGGCGCGCAACACGGAGAATACTGCCACGCCCGAGTGGGTGCTGCGACGCGAATACGGCAGTCAGCGCCTGTTGCGCTGGATGGCGCGGCTGTCGTTGTTTATCGGGCGCGGCCCCAGCCGGATACTGCTGTATCCGATTGCCGGCTATTTTCTGCTGTTCTCGCGCGCGACGCGCACGGCTTCGCGCGACTATCTTGCGCGCGTGCTGGAGCATTCCCCTAGCTGGGGCATGATTTATCATCATATTTTGAGCTTCTCCAGCGTAATCCATGATCGGCTTTATCTGGTCAATCAACGCTACGACTTATTTGATATTGAGGTGCACGGCGCTCAATATTTGCCCGATAGTTCTGAACCCGAGACCGCGGTGTTTTTGTTCGGGGCGCACTTGGGTAGTTTCGAAGCCTTGCGTTGTCTGGGGCAACAGCGGGCGGGCTTTGCGCTCGCCATGGCGATGTACCAGGATAATGCACAAAAGATTAATGCCTTATTGTCCGCCCTCAATCCCGGCATGGAGCCAGATATCGTCGCTTTGGGCGGGATCGATTCAATGTTGCGGCTCAGCGATCGCCTGGAGCAAGGGGTGAGTATCGGGATGTTGGCCGACCGCTCTTTGGATCAGGATAACTTGATGTCTCAGCGGTTTTTGGGGACGCCGGCCACTTTTCCTTCCGGGCCGTTTCGCCTGGCGGCTCTGCTGCGCCGCCGGGTGGTCTTTATGGCTGGACTCTATTTGGGCGCTAATCGTTACGCGATCCATTTTGAGCCGCTGGCGGATTTTAGCGCGTGCGCGCCGGGACAGCGTGAAGTGGCAATCCACCAGGCGGTTGGACGCTATGTCATGTTATTGGAACAGTACTGTCGGTTAGCGCCGTATAATTGGTTCAACTTTTTCGATTTTTGGCAGGCCAGTGATGTCCGCGCGTTCAATGGCCAAGCCCAGGCGCCGCGGGACTGAACAGGATGGACATGACCTATCTGCGCAAGAGAAGAGAACCTGCGCGGCGCGGGATCCGCGGGTGGATGTCGCGCGCCATCGCGCTGACCTTGCTGTTGCATGCGCTGGTCCTGCTGTGGCTGGTGTGGCGAGTCCGCGACTGGCCGCTGTGTCTGGCGCTGCTGCTTCTTAACCACTTGGTGCTCTGTGTTGCGGGCTTGTTGCCGCGCTGCCGCCTGTTGGGCGCAAACTGGAATCGTTTGCCGCTTGCTGCGACGAGCGGCGCTATCGCGTTGACCATCGATGATGGCCCGGACCCGCTGGTGACTCCGCAAGTTTTGGATATTCTGGATCGTTTCTCGGCGCGCGCCACCTTCTTTTGTATTGGTAGCTCCGCCATGGCCGAACCCGAGTTGTGCCGTGAAATCGTGCGCCGTGGCCATGCGGTGGAAAATCATAGCCAGCGCCATGGTTATCGTTTTTCTTGTTCCGGACCGCGTGCCATGGCGCGTGAAATTCAGCGGGGGCAACACACGTTACTGCGGATTACGGGTCAACGGCCGGTGTTTTTTCGCCCCCCAGCGGGTCTGCGCAACCCGTTTCTCGACTATTTATTACGCCGCTGCCGACTGCGTCTAGCCAGTTGGACGCGCCGCGGCTATGACACGCGCGAGCGCTCTCCCGATCTCGTGTTGCGCCGTTTGTTACGTGGTTTGGCCGCCGGCGATATTTTATTGCTACACGACGGCAATGCCGCGCGTACTCGCGATGGCACACCGGTGATTGTCGCCGTGTTGCCGCGGCTGCTGGCGGCGATTGCGGCGCAAGGCCTGACCACCTTCACCCTGCGCGATATCCTGAAGCGGGAACACGTGGGCGGTTGAGTTGTCAAAGTTAAATTATTTATTTTAATTATTTGGAATGACATGAAAAACTATAAAAGCATGGTTGTTTTGATGGCTCTTCTCGCCAGTTCCAGTGTCTGGGCCGCTGAAGCGTCCGGTGGCAGTAGTGTGGGGACCAAGGTCAAGAATGACGCCACCACCGCTGGCCATGAGATTGCCGTGGGCACCAAGCATGTGGGGTCGGATATCAAAAAAGGCGGCGCATCGTTCGGCCATGCGGTTGCGCATGGCGCCAAGGCAACTGGTCACTTCTTCAAGCATAGCGCGCATGTTATCGGCACCGGGGTTAAGCATGGGGTAAAAACCGTGGGCAGCTCGGTGAAGAAGTCGGTAAAGCCCGGCCCGGGTAACGCAACATCGAATCCGCAGCCGAGAGTGACGCAGGGAAGCACGCACTAGCTTGTAGATATTTGGGGTTTTTCCCGTTTTATTTGAGATTAATCTTATGGGTGAAATTCGAAAGATTCGCTAGTTGAATGATTTTATTCTGGCTCCGTTGTAATCAATTACTTACGGAGAGCAGTATGTCAGTTATTAGTCCTAGCCCCACACGTTTTCCCGTGCCGCAAGCGAGCATGGCCGCCATCCCCGGAATCCCGGTCCCGCCGATGGTGCCCTCAGGCAATTTTCTCGAGGAGCAAGCCGAGCGGCTCGCCAATCAATCTTTTGATTCGCCATCATCGCGTATCACACGAATGGCGCGCGCCAGTACGCAGCTCCCCATTTCGCCCGAGGCCCACGCCGCGCGCAAGATTCAGGCGTTTCGCGCGTATATGGGCGCGCCCGACGCCAGCGCGCGCGCACTGCTGCTGCAGTATGAGCGGCTGGGCCGTTCGCTGGACTTTAGTGAAAATGCTGAAATGATGACCAGTTTGGCCCGAAGTTTGTATGGCTCGGAGACGCGCGCGCTTCAGGCAGAGGGCGAGAATTGGCAGCTGCAGTTGAGCGCTAGCCTGCTATACGGGCTGTTGGCCGATCTGCGCTTCCCCACGGTGAGCGATCAGATGGTTCCCAATCATTCGCTGGCGCGCATCAAGTCCAAGGTCACCGGGATCGTGGCGCACCAACTGATGCAAATGTTATTGCCAGAGCCGGCCTCTGCCGACCGGGCGACCTATGAAGCCAACCTGGAACGAGCCCAGCGCTGGGCCACGCAAATCGCGCCGCGAGTGGCACCCGATCCGCTTCTGTATCGAATGGAGATGCCTGAGAATCTTAGGTATGGCGATGCAGAATGGTGGGATCTGCAGCGGGGGCTGCAAGAGGCAAAAGAGACGGCGCAGCCGATGAATACGCTACCGGCCCAGGCGTTAATCGCGCTGGGGCGCACGGTTTTTTCCGCCACTCGGTCCGGTCGCCCTGAAGCACCGACTTCACGGGATCTGGTGGTGACGGTGTTTGTGCACGACGAGATTGGGCAGGTGAATGATCGTGAGTTGTTCGAGAGGTACTTTAAGCGGGTCGCCGGTGAGTTGATCAATAATGTTTCGGTGTCGGCGTTGGCCAAGGTGACGGTCAAATTCGTACGCAACATTGCTGGAGTCACGAATTACGCGTATCAGAACAGTTCGTCGGGGCAGAGTCTCAATGGCTTTGAATCCAGTTTGAGGGGGAACGAGGCGCGGAATTATGTACGAGCGGCGGCACCCTATCAGAAATATATGCTCTTGACTGCAAACCAAGTTAATTCTTCGGTACTGGGTGTTTCCAAACTAAGCCAGGATGTTGCGATTGCCACTAGTGATCAGAATACCGTGGCGCATGAATTGGGACATACGTTGGGCGCGACGCATGAACAAGCTGAAATTAAGCGCGAGGACGGGTGGTGGGGGCACTCCACGATGAATGCCGGCACCGACATTGGTACTACGATGCGCAAAGAACTTGGGCGCTTCTCGCCGGCGAATATGCAAACGATTCGTGAGCAGTTGATTGCGGCGGCGCAACGTTAGTCCATGCTCGCATTGACTTGGTGTGCATGACGCGGCGCGCAGCCAGTCGGTGGCTCTGCGCCGCGTCATGCCAGCGACTATTCATCCTCGACCAGGGTCTCCTGCAGATGCAGCCATTGTGGGCGGCCGTCCTCTGCGCGGGTGAATACCGCGGTGGAAATTCTCCGCTGGAAATGGTGTTCCCAGCGCCGCTGATTTTCATAGGTAAAGATCGCAAGCTCAGGCGTGGCATAGAGTAAATCCAGATCGACAATACTGATATCGAGTCCGGAGAGACTACCACGCCGATCTTGCAGTCGTTTAGCCAAGGCCTCGCGGCCATGCTTGCGCCCGGCGGCGGCAATCATGATGAAGTCCGGGTGCAGATGGCCGACGACACGCTCCAGCTCCGCGGGTTCAAGATTGCTCTCCCCGCCGTACCATGATTCGATGAGCGCGTGCAGTTCGAGAATGTCTTGTGTGGCTCTGTCGATGAAGGTGTTCATAGTGAGGTCCCCTGATTGATTTGGAGATTATTTTTACGGTGGCGGAGGATCCCTCGCCGCCAACCTGTGCTTACTATAGCTCCACGTCGCTATTTAGTCATAGTCCGTTCAATTTGAACTTGATAATGATCTATTGGCTGCGGGAAGGTGAGTTTATCCGGTAAAATTAGGATCCTTAGTGCCCTGACTCAATGTAAGGATTTGTTTCATGTCTCAACCGAACCTGATTCGCCAATTGCAGGAACGCGGCTTGATCGCCCATGTGTCCGATTCCGAAGCGCTTGAAGCGCTGTTGTCTGAAAACATGGTGACCCTGTATTGCGGCTTCGACCCCACTGCCGACAGTTTGCATCTTGGTCATCTGGTTCCGCTGTTGACACTGAAGCGCTTCCAGCTTGCCGGGCATCGCCCGATCGCCTTGGTAGGCGGCGCGACTGGAATGATTGGCGACCCGAGTTTTAAAGCCACTGAGCGTAAGCTGAATACACCGGAAGTCACGGCTGAATGGGTGGAGAAAATTCGGCGTCAAGTGTCACCCTTCCTCGATTTTGATTGTGGCGTGAATAGCGCCGTCATGGCGAATAACCACGATTGGTTCGGCTCGATGGATGTGCTGACCTTTCTGCGCGATATCGGTAAACACTTTTCCGTCAACGCGATGATCAACAAAGAGTCGGTCAAGCAACGGATCGACCGTGATGAAGTCGGCATCTCATTTACTGAATTTTCCTATAGCTTGCTGCAAGGTTATGACTTTGTTGAGCTCAACCGCTTGCATCAGTGTCAATTACAGATTGGCGGCTCTGACCAGTGGGGCAATATCGCGGCCGGGATTGACCTAACGCGCCGGATCAACCGTCAGCCCGTGTTTGGCTTGACTCAGCCGCTGGTGACCAAAGCGGACGGGACTAAATTCGGTAAGACAGAGGGGGGAGCCATTTGGCTCGATCCGAAAAAAACCTCACCCTACAAGTTCTATCAATTCTGGCTGGGAACCGCTGACGCGGACGTGTATCGCTTCATGAGCTATTTCACGTTTATGTCGCAGCAGGAGATCGAAGCGGCGCAACAAGCTGACCAAGAGGCGAGCGGCGCGCCGCAAGGACAGCGCATTCTGGCTGAGCGCGCTACCGAGCTGGTGCATGGCTTCGCCAGTGTCGAGGCGGCAAAACGTATTAGCCAATGCTTGTTCTCTGAAGATCAGGCGGTGTTGACCGAAGATGACTTTGAGCAGTTGGCGTTGGATGGTTTACCCACGGTGAGCCTGGCGCGCGCTGATGGCGGTTTGATCAATGCCTTGGTCGCCGGCGGGCTGGCCAGTTCGAAAAGTCAGGCGCGTGGCTTCATTGAAAGTGGGGCGGTGAGTGTCAACGGTGTCAAGCTCGGCGATCTGAGCTATGAGCTGCAAGATAGCGATCGTCGCTTCGGCGCTTATACCTTGCTGCGTCGCGGCAAGAAAAACCACTGCCTGGTGGTGTGGTCGCGCTAAGCGCCAAGAGTGTGGCATGCAGACTACTCGCCCTCCCTTGCCCTGCAAGGGAGGGCGAGTTCGCCTGACGGCGGTCTACTCTAGAACATAGGTTCCCGGGGCGTCGCACAATTTCGGATGGTGTTTGTCACTGAGGTGGAATTCCACCAATTCCCCGCTTTCCGGCTTTAACCACTCGATCCAGCTCGGCCACCAAGATCCTGGATGGCTTTCGTGATGCGCCTGCCAGTATTCGCTGCTTTCGCCCTTTTGTGGCACCCCTTGCCAGTAATGCCGTTTGGATGTTGGTGACGGCGGGTTGACGATGCCGAGAATGTGGCCTGAGGAAGATAAGGTGTAGGTGACTGGCCCGCTCAACAAATGCGGTAGTTTCCAGGTTTGCTTCCACGGAGCGATATGGTCTTCTTCGGTCGAGACCATGAATACCGGGGTTTCAATCCGTCTCAGGTCAATCGGTTCTCCGGCAATGGTCAAGGCATCGGGCTGTACCAGTCGGTTGTGGAAGTAGAGCTGCCGCAAATAATAGCTATGCATTTTTTGCGGCATGCGCGTGGTATCCATGTTCCAGTACAGAATATCGAAGGCGCGCGGGGTTTCCCCCATCAGATAGTTACCAACCCAGTAATTCCAGATCAGGCTGTTGGAGCGCAGCATGCGAAAGCTGGCCGCCATGTCCTTGCCATCCAGATAGCCATGTTGCTCCATTTTACGGTCGACGAAATCCAGCCCTTCTTCGTCGATGAAGACTTCGATGTCGCCGGGACGAGAGAAATCGGTCAGGGTGGTCAGTAGGGTGGCCGAGGCGATCTTGTCGGCTTGACCGCGCTTCGCCAGCCAGGCGAGATAGGTTGCGGACAAGGTGCCGCCGATGCAATAGCCGGTCAACTGCACCCGCGGGCTGCCGCTGATTTTGCAAGCCACATCTACGATTCGATCGATGCCATCATAAATGTAGTCATCGAACTCAAGCTCGCGCGCCTCGCCTCTGGGGTTTTTCCAACTGGTGATGAAGACCGAGAACCCCTGGTCGACCAGATAGCGTACTAAGCTCTTTTTTGCGTCCAGATCCAGGATGTAGTACTTATTAATCCACGGTGAAACGATCACAATCGGGACCGCGTGGACTTTCTCCGTCGTGGCTTGATAGTGAATCACTTCCAATAAGTGATTGCGATAGACCACTGCCCCGGGCGTTGTGGCCAGGTTGACTCCGACTTGGAATGCGTCGCGGTCTGTCATGGCAATATCGCCATGCTCCATGTCGCGCAGGAAATTGCGCATGCCATCCCGCAGACTTTGCCCATGGGTTTGTTGCGCCTGCTCCAGAGCCGCTGGATTGAACGCCAGAAAGTTGGTCGGGGCCAGCGCATTCAACACTTGGCGCAGCCAGAAGGCGCTCAGATTACGCTCTTTGTCGGTCAGATCGGGCGTGGCATAAAGCGTGTCCTGCAGCCAGCGGGTATTGAACAAATACCACTCTTTCATCATGTCCCAGGCTGGAACGTCTTGCCACGTGTGATCGCTAAAGCGTTCATCGTGCGGATTGGGGGTGAACTCATCCGGATCTTGTTCGCCAAGCAGACGGCGCAGATATTGTGCTTGCCAGCGCGAGGCATCGTTACCCCATACGCTGAGCGCGCTGATCCATTCCTTGGGATGATTGAGCCAAGCGATCTGAGCTTTGTTGATGATGGGACCAAGCTCAAATGGGTCGACCGCGCGATATAATTCTTCAGGCAGCGATGGTTTGAAATCTGGCTGCTCTTGCTGATGTACTTTTTTATCCATAACAAGCCCTTCCCCGCGGGTTTCTCTTAGCTTAAGTGTAGCCGTCATCTCATATTTTCATAGAGCATGTTGCGCCGCGCAATATGCTAAATGCAAGCTTGGATTTGTGTGTGATGACGAAATACTGGTGAAGCGTGGGGAAAGACTGGCTGTATGGCCCTGGATCGGTGGGATAATTCTTGGTCTGGGGCTGTACGCCCCGTTGGAAACCATTGGGTTTCGCGGGGCGCCATGGGTCAGGCGGGGCGTTGCGGGCTGGTTTGCGCTTGGAAAAACAGGGCGAATGAGGCGGCAATCAAAAATGCGGAGTACTCCCAGCCACCGCCCGGGTTGGTGAACATCCAGCCATTGTGGCCATGGACCAGAAGGATGGTGCCAAGCAATAGCGGTGTGAGCGCCAGGGCCACCCAGCGGGACTTGTAGCCGCTCAACAGCAACGCCGCGCCACCGAGCTCGCCGATGATCGCCAGGTAACCGAAGAAGCCGGGGACTCCAAGGCTGGCGAAGTACTTGGCCGTGCCCGATGGGGTAAAGACCAAAAGTTTGGTGGCGCCATGCGCCAGATACATCAGGCCTAGCGCCAGACGCAGAATCAGATTGGAAAGTTTGGGATGGCTATACATGGCGAACTCCTGAATGTTTTGCGTTGCTAAAGCGCTACGCTGTCATGAGGATGATTTGACCATGATTGTTTTTGTGAATAAATAGCGTATAAATTAAATAATTGTTTCTTTTGGTGAAACTATGGATCGGTTTTCAGAAATTCGCGCCTTTGTTACCGTCGCTGAGCAGGGGAGTTTTGTCGCGGCGGCCGACCGTATGGAATTGTCGCGCGCGATGGTGACTAAACTGGTGGCTGCGCTGGAAGGACGGCTTGGGGTGCGGCTGATGCATCGGACGACGCGCCGGTTGTCCTTGACCGCCGAGGGCGAAAGTTATCTGGCCGAGGCGTCTCTCCTACTGTCCGAGCTGGACGAACTGGATGCCCGCCTGTCGCAGGGGGCGACGCGCCCGGCTGGACGGCTGCGGCTGACGGCGCCCGTGTCTTTTGGTCAGCGCTTTCTGGGGCGCGCGATTACCCAGTTTCATCTGTTGTATCCGCATATCGAAGTCGAATTGTCCTTGGGCGACCGGCGCGTGGATCTGGTGGAGGAGGGCTATGATTTAGCGTTGCGCATTACCCGCCTGGGCGATTCCAGTTTGATTGCGCGTCGTCTGGCGTCAGTCAGTGATGTGGTTTGCGCTTCGCCGGAGTATCTGCGGACTCATGGCACGCCGCAGCATCCACAAGCGTTGTCTGAGCACAATTGCCTGATTTATACCCTGACCGATCAGTCGGGATCTTGGGGCTATCGGCTTGAAGACGGTTCAGAAGGGCGAGTGCGGGTGCATGGCAGCCTGCGCGCGAATAACGGCGATATTCTGGTGGATGCGGCCAAGCATGGACTCGGGATTACCCTGCAGCCGCGCTTCTTGCTGGAGCGGCCATTGGCGGATGGTTCATTACAGCAAATTTTGACTGATTTTCACTGGTCTGATCTGGAGTTGTACGCGGTTTACCCGGTACGGCGCCATGTTCCAGGGAAGGTTCGGGTATTTGTTGAGTTTTTGCAGGAGTTTTTTTACCAGCACCGCGACTGCTTTGTGGTCTAACATTCGGAATTATTCGATTTAACATTAGTAGTGATATAAATAAATATATTAGATCCATGGTTATTGTTGGTCGTCACCCGGACTTCATGAATATTAAAATTCCAGCTCTTACCTCATGGTCGTCCTATCTGGCGCGCGAGTTGCATACTCGTCAGATATGGCGAGCCTTGCTTGTCTCGCTTCCGGTTCTGGTGGCGTTTTGGTGGTCCGGGGACCGGCTATGGCTACAGTCGGCGATTATTGCGTTGGCGACTCTTATCGGTCTGGAGCGGGTGGGCTTGGCGCCGCTTGGGGTGTTGCTGCACGGCGTTCTGACTCTGCTGTGCTTTATGGCCTTGTTATTTTCGTTGCACATCCCCGCGCTATTTATTGTGGTTTGTGCCTCAATGGCCGCCGCGACGGTCGGGCTGATGGCCTATGGCCGCAAGTTGCGCTCACTGGGGAATTTCATCTTTATCCCGGCGTTATATCTAGCCTGCGAAATCGCTCAGAACTGTCCGCCGGATAGGCTGGTATCACGGGCGTTGCAGGTGTTGCCCTACTTGGCGCTGTGTATTGTCCCCGTGCTGCTGCTTTCGTTGCTGGATGTGTGGCGAGCGCCTCGCTCAAGTTCCGCCAGCCTGTGGTCTACCCGTTTCCACTTGCGCCATGCGCAAGATCTAGGCGCCATGGTGCCGGTCGGGGCAGCGGTCACCGTGGTGCTTCTGGCGGTGAGTAGCGCCGCGGTTATTGCGCTGTTTTTACATCTTGAGCATTTGCAATGGCTGATCTGGTCGACCGCCAGCGTGGTGACAGGAGATCGGGCCAGCGCGCAACTGAAACTGTTTGATCGCGCGCGCGGCGCATTATTGGGTGTGCCGCTAGGCGTCATGCTGGGATGGCTGTTGCCGCATGGCGCGCAACCCTATGGCTTGGTGGTGATGGCGTCGTTACTGACGTTAGTGGCGTTTAAGCGCTATTGTGTTGGCTTTGGCGCGCGCTGCGCTTGTGTGGCGTGTGCCTTGATGCTGGCCAATCAGGGAGCGCTGGTCGCGGCGGAGCGGGTGTTTGATGTGCTGCTGGGCGGTGCGGTGGGGGTGCTGTTTGTGTTGGCGCAGCATTATGTCGCGCGTCAACGATAATACAGAAGCCCGCGCTAGCGCGGGCTTCTGGCAGCTTTCGTTCGAAGATGTCAGACTTTTTCTTCGCGCGCGCTGCCGGCGATAATCCGCAGCACGAATACACGACAGTCCAACGAGCCGTTATAAAGCGGGATCCGACGCTTGACCGACAGGCGGATCAACTTGGCTAGGTTCATGTCGCCACTGAACAGATTCGCGGTCCAGCCGGCAAAATGTTGCTTGAGCCAATCGCCGATCAGCGGATAGAGTGCTTCCAGTGTTTCTTGTTGTTCCATGCGCACACCGTATGGCGGGTTGGTGACAATCAGGCCATTTTCAGCATTCGGCCGTACATCAAACAAGTCTTTGGTTTCCAGGGTGATCAGGTGTTGCAGGTTGGCGCGTTCCAGATTGGCGCGCGCAATCGCGATCATTTTCCCGTCGTTGTCGCTGCCTTGAATCGCCAGCGCTTGTGGCGCTTTCTCGGCTTGCGCCGCAGCCTGCTTCAACTGCTGCCATAGCGCGGGATCAAACGAGCGCCACTTTTGGAAGGCAAAGTCACGTGATCGGCCCGGGGCGCGATTCAGGGCGATTTCCGCCGCTTCGACCAGAAAGGTGCCACTGCCGCACATCGGATCGATCAGTGCTTGTTCGCCGTTATAGCCCGCGAGCAGCAAGATGCCGGCCGCCAGGTTTTCTCGCAGCGGCGCTTCGCCGGTTTCTTTGCGCCAACCACGTTTGAACAACGGTTCGCCACTGCTATCGAGGTAGATGGTTGCCTGATTCGGGGACAAAAATACCTGAATCCGCGCATCGGGAGCGCGCGTGTCGACATTCGGGCGGCCGAGTTGGGCCTGACGGAAGCGGTCGCAGATTGCGTCTTTCACTGTCAGCGAGACAAAATCAAGGCTTTTAACTTTAGCACCCACGCCATCGGTCTTGACCTTGATGGTGCGGGTGACGTCGAAATGGCGCGGCCAGTCGATCTGCATTGCCAAGGCGTTGACGTCGCGTTCGCTTTGATACTGTCCTTGCGCTAGGCGCAACAGCACCCGGCTTGCCACGCGGCTTTCCAGGTTGATGCGCATCATCAGGTCTGGCGCGCCGTTGCAACTGACCCCGCCATCCACTACCGCGATTTCGCTGGCGCCCATGCGTTGCAGTTCTTGCTGTAGTACCGGTTCGAGACCACGTGGGCAGGAGGTAAACAATGCTAGCCCAAGCACAGGGGCATCATGGCGCACACGCGCTTCAGCCGAGCGTCGCTCGAAGGCCGGGCGTTCGGTCGGCAGCCGTTCATTGGTCGGCAGACCACGGCGCTGCACCGGCGCGTGCGGGTTGGGCTGGATGATGCGTCCGGCGCGCACCGGGCGCTCTGGCTCGGCTTCTTGTTCCTGAACTTTGGGCGCGCTATCCGTTTCCGTGGGGGCTGGGCGCGCAACCACTTCGCTCGCCGGAGTGATCAATCGACGTCGCGGCCCAGTGGGGATGGCCGGGGTGCTTGGCGCAACCGGTGCCTCCGATTCTATTTCCATGGTGGGCGACGGACTGAATGCTCGCGCTGGCTCGGGCTGATGTTGTGCCGGTTCCGGAGCTTCGCTCGCTGGAGTGATCAAGCGGCGGCGCGGCGTGGTCGGGCTGCTAGGCACTTGCTGCGCTGGCGCTGCGGCAGGCGCCGGGATGAACTCGCGCGGCGCTTCAGGTTGACGCGCGGCCGGCTCGGGCGCTTCACTCGCCGGGGTGATGAAACGACGGCGCGGCGCGGCCAGCGGCGGAGTCAACGCCGGGGCTTCGGGTTCAACCGGGCGCGATTCTGGCGCGCGAGGCTTATTGAATGGCTTGTCAAAGGGCTTGGCCGCTCCATGGCGCGGTGGGTTTTCACTGCGTGGCGGACCACTAGGTTTGCGCTCGCTCTGCGCGCGCGCCGTGGTGTCGCGGCTACCCGGTGTCTTAGGCCGGGTGTCCGGGCGTTTACTGTCAGTTCGTGGTGTATTGGAGCGCGGGGCGTCGGGACGCTTGGTGGCGTCCGGGCGCGCGCGTGATGCGGGATCCACAGGCGTTTTTCCCTCTTCAGGGCGAGCCGACCGGGGTTCGCGCTTGACGTCGCGGCGCTGATTGGCGCGTTGGCGCGAGCGAAAAGTAGCCATGGTGAATTCCTTAATAATGTTCAACTCGCTATTTTAGCGGATTTTCAGCATACCTTCTTGGTACTGTTTCGGCTTTGCGCTAACATAGCCGGTTAAAACAAATCATGGCGGGTTCCTAACATGGTTGAAATGGCCTTTGCCGAGCGAATTACGGCGTGGCAACTTGTCCATGGTCGCCACGATCTCCCTTGGCAGGTGTCCGATCCCTACCGGGTATGGTTGTCCGAAATTATGTTGCAGCAAACCCAGGTTTCATCGGTGCTGCAGTACTACTCACGCTTTTTGCAACGTTTCCCAACGCTCGAACGATTGGCCCAGGCGCCGCTTGACGATGTACTGGCTTGTTGGAGCGGGCTAGGCTATTACAGTCGCGCGCGCAATTTGCATCGGGCGGCGCAGATGGTTGTGGAGCGGTTTGGCGCGCTGTTTCCGCGCGCGCGCCTAGAAATTGAAAGTTTGCCCGGCGTCGGCCGCTCGACCGCCGCCGCGATTGCCGCCTTTGCCTTTGGCGCGCGCGAAGCCATTCTCGACGGCAACGTCAAGCGCGTACTGACCCGTGTCTATGGGATCGAAGGGTTTCCCGGCGAAAAGGCGGTGGAAAACCGGCTGTGGGAACTGGCCGAGAACCTGCTGCCACAAGAGGGCATCGCGACCTATACCCAGGGGTTGATGGATTTGGGGGCCACAGTGTGTCGGCGCCGTCCAGATTGCACACTGTGTCCGATTCGTGGCGTATGTGTTGCCGAAAAACAGGGCACGGTAGCGTTCCTCCCCACGCCACGCCCAAGAAAAGCTCAGCCGACGCGACATACCACGATGTTGCTAGCGTTGCATCGTGGAGAAATTTATCTCGAGCGACGTCCTCCCAGTGGTATTTGGGGCGGATTATTGTCCTTGCCCGAGTGCCAGGATCAAGTTGAGGCCGAGCGTTGGCTCGATAGTGAAGGGCAGGGTGATCTATTGCCCAGTTGGCCTGAAGTCGAGCATGTTTTTACCCATTTTCGCCTGATTATTACGCCGCAGCCGATTCGCCTCGATGCGCGCCAGGCGCTTTGCGCGCGCGAGTCATCCGGCTGTTGGTTGCCGCTGTCCTCCGCGGCCGAAGCCGGTGTGCCGGCGCCGGTGAAGCGGCTGTTGCAAAAATTGGCCTCTGGCCCGATCTAAAGACTTATCTTGCAAGGCACTGAATAGAACATGGTATCTGTTGTCCGCTCCGTAGCCGATACATTGGCCGATGCCGCCGACCCGATAAAGTGGCTGGAACATCTGTCTACTTCTCTGACCGATGGCGAGCGCGCCATGCTGGCGCGCGCGTTTGCCGAGGCACGCGCCTTATATACCGGAAACACGTTGCCGGTGACGGGCGAAGACGTTTTTAATCACGCGGTGTCGGCCGCCGCCATTGTGGCGGATCTAAATCTGTTGCCGGATGCGATCGCCGCCACCTTATTGTTTTGCGTTCCCGACTATCGCGCCGACAGCGCCGCGTGGCTGAGCGCGACCTTTAATCCCACGGTCGCGATGCTGGTCGAGGGGGTGAGCCGAGTGCGCCGCTTGACCGAGTTGGCGCATATCGATCAGTTGGACACTCCTGAAGAGAGAGCGCGTCAGGCCGAGACCATGCGCAAGATGTTGTTGGCGATGGTGGCGGATATTCGGGTGGTGCTGATCAAGCTGGCATGGCGAACCCAGACCATGCATTACCTGGTGCATTGCGATGTACCGGTGTGTCGGCGCATTGCGCAGGAAACCATGGATGTGTTCGCGCCACTGGCCAATCGACTGGGTGTGTGGCAGATCAAGTGGGAACTGGAGGACTTGGGTTTCCGCCATCTGGAGTCGGAGAGCTATAAAAAGATTGCGCGCCTGTTGGATGAGCGACGGCTGGAGCGCATCGACTACATCGAGCGTGTGCTTGATGCTTTGCGCGCGGAGTTGAAGAAGGCGGGAATCAAGGGTGAAGTGGCTGGGCGGCCTAAGCATATTTACAGCATCTGGCGCAAAATGCGTAAAAAGAAGCTGGATTTCGCCGAGCTTTATGATATTCGCGCGGTTCGGGTCCTGGTCGAATCTGTGCCTGACTGCTTTACTGTGTTGGGCTTGATTCACAGTATGTGGCAGCCGATTCCCGGTGAGTTCGACGACTATATTTCCCATCCCAAGGCTAATGATTACCGTAGCTTGCACACTGCGGTGATTGGTCCGGAGGATCGGGGGATTGAAGTACAGATTCGTACTTTCGAGATGCACGAACACGCGGAGTTTGGCGTGGCGGCGCACTGGCGCTACAAGGAAGGTGGCAAGGGCGATGCGCAATATGAGGAGAAAATCTCCTGGTTGCGCCAGCTGCTGGATTGGCGAGAAGAAATTTCTGATCGCTCAGGACTGGCGGATGCCTTTAAGACCGAGTTGTTTGCCGACACCATCTATATTTTGACACCGGCGGGCCGGGTGCTGGCTTTACCTAGCGGCGCCACGCCGATTGATTTTGCCTACGCGGTGCATAGCGATTTGGGTAATCGGTGCCGTGGCGCCAAGGTGGACGGCCAGATTGTTCCTTTGTCGACGCCGTTGGCTAACGGCCAGCGGGTTGAGATTTTATCGGCCAAGGAAGGCGGGCCGAGTGTCAACTGGTTGCATGATGGCTGGGTGAAGAGCCATCGGGCGATTGCCAAAATTCGCCAATACATCCGGCTGCAAAATGCCGATTCGGTACGCGAAACCGGACGGCAGTTGTTTGAGCGTGAATTAGTCCGCCATGCGCATATCCGTCCCAATTTAGGCGCACTGGCGGAAAAACTGGGTTACGAGCGGCTGGACGAGCTGTATGCTGCGCTCGGGCATGGTGAGTTGACTTTACGCCTGGTGGCTCAGGCGTTGGAGAGCTTTGCTCCGCCACCACCACGCGAGGTGGCTGCGCAGGATTTGGTCAAGGCCAGCAAGGGCGGACACGATTCTGGCGGCATCCTGATCGAGGGGGTGGATAATCTGATGACGGTACTGGCTGGGTGTTGCAAGCCGGCGCCACCGGATCAAGTCATGGGTTTTGTGACCAAAGGGCGCGGAATCTCGATTCATCGCGCCAATTGTCCGACGCTCAGTCGTTTGTCGCAGCAGGCGCCGGAGCGCTTGATTGCCGCGGATTGGGGCGAACAGAAGAATAGTATTTTTCCGATTGATATTGAAGTAACAGCGCAGGACCGGCATGGGCTACTGCGCGACATATCCGATGTGCTGTCGCGAGAAAAGTTGAACGTGATCGGGGTGAATACGCAATCACGCGATTTGCATGCGCGTATGCGTTTTACCGTGGAAGTACGCCAGGTGAACGATATTAGCCGGGTGTTATCGCACGTGATGGAAGTTTCCGGCGTGCTGGACGCACGGCGGTTGTGATAGTGGCGCAATTATCTTGATATGAAGATAATGAACCGCATCGGTTTTTTGCCTTGCGCTTGTGGCGCAGGGTTCACATTTGAATACTGAGAGAGGGACGAGATGTCCGATCTGATGTTGGCTGCTCAGCGCGCCTTGTCTTTGATGGATCTGACGACCCTGAATGACGACGATACCGACGCCAGGGTGGCCGATTTGTGCCGTAAGGCCGCGGGTCCCGCTGGGTTGGTTGCCGCGGTTTGTGTGTTTCCACGCTTTGTTCCCCTAGCGAAAAAAACCCTGCGCGAGCAGGGAACGCCGCAGATTTTGGTGGCAACCGTGACCAATTTCCCGCATGGCAATCCCGATGTGGCCCAGGCGCTGGAGGAAACCCAGTCAGTGCTGTCGTTTGGCGCCGACGAAGTGGATGTGGTTTTCCCGTATCGGGCGTTGATGTCAGGTAATGCCGATCTTGGCGCGCGACTGGTCAAGGCGTGCAAGCAGGCCTGTGGCGCTAATCGACTCAAGGTGATTATCGAAAGCGGCGAATTGGGCAGCGCGGAGCTGATTCGTCAGGCAAGTCAGATCGCGGTGGACGCCGGGGCTGATTTTATCAAGACGTCGACCGGGAAAGTACCGGTCAATGCCACATTGCAATCTGCCGAAATCATGCTGCAAGTGATTCATGACAGTGGCAGTGACTGCGGCTTCAAGGCGGCCGGAGGGGTTAAGACCGCGGCCGAGGCTGCGGAGTACCTGGCCTTGGCTGATCGGATCATGGGCGCTCAATGGGTCAGCCCGGCGCATTTTCGTTTTGGCGCCTCAAGTCTGCTGACCAGCCTGGAGTCGGCGTTGGGCTTTGGCGCCGGACCCGTGGGTGGAACCGTTTATTGATACAGATTGGTGAAGTCGCCGGCCTGGCTGTGCGGTGGCTTTAAGGGAGCAGATATGTTTCTGCCACAAGAATTTATCGCTAAAAAGCGCGATAAGCAGGTGCTCAGTGGTGCCGAGATCCAGCAGTTTGTTCAAGGGATTACCGATGGCAGTGTCGCCGATAGTCAGATTTCAGCGTTTGCCATGGCGGTTTACTTTAACGATTTAAGCTTGGACGAGTGCGTGAGTCTGACGCTGGCGATGCGCGATTCGGGTCGGCGCATGCGCTGGAGCGACTTGAATTTACCTGGCCCAGTGCTGGATAAGCACTCCACGGGTGGTGTTGGCGACGTGGTGTCCTTGATGTTGGGACCAATGGTGGCGGCATGCGGAGGTTATGTGCCAATGATCTCCGGTCGCGGTCTGGGCCACACTGGCGGGACCCTGGATAAACTGTCCGCGATCCCAGGTTATAACCCGTTTCCGGATGCTGATAATTTTCGCCGCATGGTTAAACAGGTCGGGGTTGCCATCATCGGACAGACCGATGATCTGGCGCCAGCCGACCGGCGGTTCTATGCCACGCGCGATGTCACCGCGACAGTTGAGTCGATCCCGCTGATTACCGCGTCGATTCTGTCCAAAAAGCTGGCTGCGGGTCTGGATGTGCTGGTGATGGATGTCAAAACCGGTAGCGGGGCTTTCATGCCCACGGTTGAGCGTTCTCTGGCATTGGCTGAGCGTATCGTTAAAGTGGGCAATGGCGCCGGCGTGGCGACCAGTGCCCTGGTGACCGATATGAATCAGCCTTTGGCGAGCACAGCCGGTAACGCGCTGGAAACCGCTGAAGCTGTGCGCTATTTGACCGGCGAGATGCGTTCGCCGCGCCTGCACGAAATTACGATGGCGCTTTGTGCGGAAATGTTACTGGCCGGTGATTTGGCTCGCGATCATGCCGATGCGCTGACTCGTTTGCAGCAAAGTCTGGACAGCGGACGTGCCGCGGAAATCTTTGCGCGCATGGTGAGCGAGATGGGCGGACCCGCGGACTTTGTCGAGCGTTATTCCTCTTATTTCCCGCCTGCGCCGCTGGTGCGCGCGGTCTATCCGCGAAATGCAGGTCGCGTGTGCTCGATCGACACCCGCGCTGTGGGGATGGCCGTGTGCGCGCTGGGCGGTGGACGACAGCGCGCCACTGACGTTCTGGATTATCGCGTTGGGTTGACCGATTTGGTGGAACTGGGGCAAACGCTGAGCGCGGATACGCCGCTGGCACTGGTGCATGCCGCTAGTGAGGCTGGTTTGCTCGAGGCTGAGCGCCGCGTTTGCGCCGCGGTAACGATTGAACACGCGGATGTAGTGGTGCCGCCCGCGGTTTATCGTACGCTGCGTGTCGGCGATGTCCGTCCTGTTTGAAGTGAGGTAACGATGAAACGAGCGATTATTCTGATTTTGGACTCGCTGGGCATTGGTGCCGCAGCGGATGCCGAAAAATTTGGCGATGTGGGTAGTAACACCCTGGGACATATCGCGCGCGCGGCGGCGGCCGGCGAGTTGGACCATCGTGGCCGATGTGGTCCATTGTTTTTACCCAATTTGACTTTGGCTGGTTTATCGCATGCCTGTGAACTGGCGTGCGGGGAGTTTCCCGCCGGCGTGGCGCGTAGCGTGCCACAAGCCGCCTACGGTTATGCGCAAGAACTGTCGTCGGGCAAAGATACGCCGTCGGGGCATTGGGAAATCGCCGGGGTGCCGGTGCTGTACGAATGGGGCTATTTCAGTCAGGTGGAGAACAGTTTTCCGCGGGAATTACTGGACGACATTGTCAGAAGCGCCGCGCTGCCGGGCTATCTGGGAAATTGCCATGCTTCCGGTACTGAAATTCTGGATCGCTTGGGCGAGGAGCACATGGCCACGGGCAAGCCGATTTTTTATACCTCGGCCGACTCGGTGTTTCAGATTGCTTGCCATGAAGAGACGTTTGGCCTGGAGCGCTTGTATCAGTTGTGCCATATCGTGCGCGCCGCGCTGGAGCCCTACAATATCGGGCGGGTCATCGCCCGACCTTTTCTTGGTAGTGGCCGTGGTCAGTTCTCCCGTACCGGCAATCGCAAGGATCTGGCGCTTGAGCCTCCGGCGCCAACGGTGCTGCAAAAGTTGACCGATGATGGTGGCACGGTGATTTCGGTCGGTAAAATCGCGGATATCTATGCCCATGTCGGAATTAGCCTGGGTGTGAAGGCCACCGGACTCGACGCCTTGTGGGACGCAACCTTGCAGCAAGTACGCGAAGTACAAGAACGCAGCATTGTGATGACCAACTTCGTCGACTTCGATTCAAGCTATGGTCATCGGCGCGATGTCGCTGGCTACGCGGCGGCGCTGGAAGCCTTTGACCGGCGCCTGCCTGAGATCCTTGCCTTGCTTCAGCCCGACGATATTCTGATTTTATCTGCCGATCATGGCTGCGATCCGACCTGGACCGGGACCGATCACACGCGCGAATACATTCCTGTGCTATGCCTTGGCCCCAAGGTGCCCGCCGGCGCCATCGGCGCGCGCACGACCTTTGCCGATATTGGACAGACCGTGGCGCGCCACCTGGGCCTCTCGCCGATGGACTATGGAACTTCTTTTCTTGATTGAGAATACTCATGCCTACACCGCATATCAGTGCCCAAGCCGGCGAATTCGCCGAAATTGTATTAATGCCTGGCGATCCGCTGCGCGCGCAAATGATTGCCGAAACTTATTTGGATGGCGCGTGTCAGGTCACCGCGGTCCGTAATATGTTTGGCTATACCGGCCACTACAAGGGTTTGCGTATCTCAGTGATGGCCCATGGCATGGGGATTCCCTCATGCAGTATCTATGCGACCGAACTGATCAAGGATTATGGGGTCAAGACCCTGATTCGCGTGGGTTCTTGCGGCGCGGTGACCGACAAACTGCAACTGCGCGACGTGATCGTCGCCATGGGGGCGTCGACTGACAGCAAAGTGAACCGTATGCGCCTGATGAACCACGACTATGCGGCGATTGCCGACTACGACGTACTGCGCGCAGCGGTGGATACCGCCGCGCGCCTGGGTAAGTCGGTGCGGGTGGGTAATGTATTTTCCGCTGATCTGTTTTACTCGGTTGAGCCTGAGTTGCTCGGCAAGCTGGCGACGATGAATGTGCTGGCGATTGAAATGGAATTGGCCGGGATTTACGGTGTTGCAGCGCAATATGGCGCGCGTGCATTAGGGATATTAACCGTGTCCGATGTGATCCCAACCGGGCAGGCTACCAGCTCAGAGGAGCGTCAGAAGAGTTTTGGCGACATGGTTGAAATAGCACTGGAAACCGCGCTGCAGTTATAGATCAGGCTGATTTTTCAGCTCGATGCCATGGTGTTGAGGCGTGCTAAATTGATTTTCCGTCTTTTTATACTGCACTGCACAAAAAAATCTTGCTAAATCTGGATGGCATGCCAATAATTGGGTACACATCGGGCGCTTAGGCGTTTTGGTGTTGTCTCCTCCATCCTCCTTTACAAGGTGGAACTTGGCGCGATCTCAACCGATTGCGCCTTTTTTTGCGCGTCATTTGCCCCGGCTATCTTTTATCTTCTCTCACAATGGTTTGACAGGTGAAACAACGGTGTAATAGAATCCGTAACTTTCAAGAATTACGATGAGAAGAGTTCCATGAAGACCTTTTCTGCCAAGCCGCATGAGGTAAAGCGCGAGTGGTTCGTGGTCGACGCCTCCGACAAGGTGCTGGGTCGTCTGGCTGCTGAAATCGCGCACTTGTTGCGCGGCAAGCATAAGCCAGAATTTACCCCGCACGTTGATACCGGCGACTACATTGTAGTCGTTAACGTCGACAAACTCCGCGTGACCGGTGCCAAGGCACAGGACAAGATTTACTACCGTCACACTACCTACCCGGGTGGTATTCGTGAACGTACCTTCACCGAACTGCAACAACAGTTCCCTGAACGCGTTCTTGAAAAAGCCGTTAAGGGTATGTTGCCGAAGGGTCCTCTGGGTTATGCCATGATCAAGAAGCTTAAGGTGTACTCCGGTAGCGAGCATCCGCATTCGGCCCAACAGCCGAAAGTGCTGGAAATCAGTTTTTGAGGCTAAATGATGAACGGTAAATATTATTACGGTACCGGCCGTCGCAAGAGTTCGGTTGCGCGTGTGTTCATGGAAAAGGGTAATGGCCAAATTATCGTCAACGGCAAGCCGGTTGATGAATACTTTGCCCGTGAAACCGGTCGGATGGTGATTCGCCAACCGCTGACCCTGACCGAGCACCTCGAGTCGTTCGACATCAAAGTAAACGTGATTGGTGGAGGGGAAACCGGCCAAGCCGGCGCAATCCGCCACGGTATTACGCGCGCTCTGATCGACTTCAATTCCGAGCTCAAGCCAGTGCTGTCCACGGCTGGTTATGTGACCCGCGATGCCCGCGAAGTTGAACGTAAGAAAGTCGGCCTGCGTAAAGCTCGCCGCGCCAAACAGTTCTCCAAGCGTTAATTCGCCGAGTCTGTTCTGCCGAAAGCCGCCTCCGGGCGGCTTTTTGTTTGTGCGCTTGCGCAAGCGGCCTGTCGGGGTCCGCTAGATTAACGGTTGCCATATGATTCAAGCATCCATAAAATATCGTTTTTGCGACGTTGTTTTTTGTTTGGGTGACATGGATGATCAAAGTTGGCATCGTGGGCGGAACCGGTTACACCGGGGTTGAGTTGTTGCGTTTGCTGGCGCTGCATCCTGAAGCGCGCGTACATGCGGTGACGTCGCGCAAGGAAGCGGGCATGCGCGTTGACCAGATGTTCCAGAGCTTACGCGGCCGCTGTAACTTGCTGTTTTCGTCGCCGGACGATGGCGCGCTGGAAGAGTGCGATGTGGTGTTCTTCGCCACGCCCAATGGGGTGGCTATGCATGATGCGGGGCGCCTGTTAGCGGCCGGGGTGCGTGTCATTGATCTGTCCGCGGATTTTCGGATTCGCGATGTCGCCGAGTGGGGGCGGTGGTATGGCATGAGTCACGCCTCGCCTGAGCTGGTTGAGCAGGCGGTCTATGGTTTGCCGGAAGTGAATCGTCGCGAGTTGGTTTCGGCGCGCCTAGTGGCCAATCCGGGTTGTTATCCCACAGCGGTACAATTAGGGCTGCTACCGCTGATTGAAGCTGGTGTGGTCGATGAGACGGCGCTGATTGCCGACTGTAAGTCCGGAGTGTCTGGCGCGGGGCGTAAGGCGGAGGTCGGCGGTTTGCTGCCGGAGGCTGGTGATTCGTTTCGCGCCTATGGTGTGGCAGGCCATCGCCACTTGCCGGAGATCAGTCAAGGACTGGCGCGTGCCGCTGGCGGGCCGGTGGGCTTGACCTTTGTTCCGCACTTGACGCCAATGATCCGCGGCA
>Ga0302157_10000269_pt1 | contig 68601 bp, 55 predicted proteins | sample I_Bog_N3_3_FD_193502 | JGI IMG/M metagenome (GOLD analysis project Ga0302157, IMG submission 193502) | Peat permafrost microbial communities from Stordalen Mire near Abisko, Sweden - I_Bog_N3_3 | ecosystem: Environmental > Terrestrial > Soil > Wetlands > Peat | place: Sweden: Abisko, Stordalen... | reverse complement strand
GGAAATGCGGGAGGCCGATACGCTCTCCCTGGCCGCGCTCGAAAAGCAGAAGCTGGGCGCGTGGCTCGCCGATGCCAGTGGCGTCTGATCGGCCGGCGGAGAACCAAGCGGCGGCGAAGCGGCACGGCCTGCCGGCACTTTGCCGGCGGCAGCCGGCGATGCGCGATGATTAGGCGGTCACGGCCTGCGCGAAATCTTCCTCGTCGACCTCGTCCTCGATCGGCGAGTAGGTGCTGAGCGGCTTGGTCGAGAGCGTGATCGGCTTGCGGTTGCCGTAGGACGATGAAGGCGCCGAACGGGTGGTCGGGGCCTCGCGGGACAGCGCATAAAGCGTCGAACCGACGCGTCCGCCGAGCTGGATCAATTCGCGTTCGCTGCAGCTTGCGGCGATCGAAAGCGCCAGCGAGTACAAATGGCTTCGGCGATAGCAGAACAGCGCCAGCATGGCCCGCACTTCGGAAGATACGCTCTCCACCAGCTGCGGCAGGCCGTTTTCGTTGGCACGGTACATTTCGCCGAGCAATTCGTCCCGGACCGGGCAGAAATCGTTCTCGAAGGCTTCGCGGCTTGAAAACATCTGGATATCTCCCAGTCCGCAGGATGCAGTGCAATTCTCTAACGAAAGGTTAACCACGGCCTCCAGTAGTCACCCGGGGTACCTTGAGCGAATCGCCCGAATCAGCCTGTCGGCAGCGGCCGATTGCCGCTACAGCGCATTCGCCCTGAACCAGCCCGCCAGCGCCCGGCCGATCGCCGGCCCGGAATCCTCCTGAATGAAGTGCGAACCCGGCACGGTGACCTCGGTCTGGTTTTTCCAGCTGCGGCAGAATTCTCGCGGCGCGCCGAGCAGGATGGCGCCGGGTTCGGCGTTGACGAAAAGCTTCGGCAGGTCGTTCTGCGCCATCCACTGCGAATAGTCCGCCGCTATCGCCACCACATCGGCAGGCTCGCCCGCGATCGGAATCTGCCGCGGCCAGGTCAGCGTCGGCCAGCGGTCGCCGGCTTCCGGAAAGGGCCTTCGATATTCCGCCATCTCGGCCTCGGACAATTTCCGCAACACCGACCCCGGCAGCACGCGTTCGACGAACATGTTGCGCTCGAGTATCATCGCCTCGCCCTTGTCCGAGCGGAAGCCCTGGAAGATCGGCGTCGCGGATGGGCTCCATTCGTCCCAGGAGGCGATCGGCCGCACGATCGCCTCCATATAGGCGATGCCGCGGAGCCGATCGCGGTGATGGTTGGCCCAGTCGAAACCCAGCGCCGAGCCCCAATCGTGCACCACCAGCACCACGGATTCCGACGGAGCGATCACGGCATCAATGAAGGCTGCGAGATAGTCGCGGTGGGTGGTGAAGCGGTAGGTGTCGGCGTCGGGGTTTGGCAATTTCGCGGAATCCCCCATGCCGATCAAATCCGGCGCGATCAACCGGCCGCAGCCCTCGAGCTCGGGAATGACATCGCGCCACAGATAGGACGAGGTCGGATTGCCGTGCAGAAACAGCACCGGTGCGCCATGCCCCCGTTCATGGTAGGCCATCCGGGAGTCGAGCACATCGACGCTATTTTTCGCCAGCGGTAGTTCTGTCATGGATCGCCCCTCGGTCAGATAGCCTGATCGTCAAGCATGCCGCGCAGCCGCGCCGGGCGCAAATCAAGGCAATGTGGCCGGCAACTGGCGACGCCGCACCCGGCAAGATCAGCCGTTTGCCGCCATGAAGATCGACAGGCCGAAGCCGGTGAGGTGATGCAGCGCCTGATCGACCCCGATCAGGGTCCAGAACCATGGATGCTGATGTTCCAGCGTCACCTCGAAATGGGAGGCGCAATAGCCCTTGGCGCGATCGACCGTGATGTGGATCGCAAAATCGATCACCGCGACAAACCAGAACCGCGGCGCGATGATCAGGATCAGCGTCATTGCAACCGCAAGATGCACGAGGCAGTGTGCCAGCAGCGGCAAAGCCCAACCGGTCCTTTGGTCCTTGCCGATCGCCATCCAGGAAGTCTGCAGCACAAAATCGGCGATTACGTGCTTGACGGTGAGGACAAGCATCCAACCGACCAGAGCCCCTACGGCGACCGACGACGACATGGCAGGAAACGACAAAGCTGACGCCCTTCGCTGGGACTGACTTGAAACGACATGAGCAGAACGGGAGGCGTTCAGCGCAATTTCTTCTCAACCTTCGGACAATTCGACCAGTATCGGTCATTTATGACACCTCCCGGGCCGGAATGCACCTCCGGGTAGTCCGAAAAAACCGTAGTGTGGCCCAACGGCGATAGCCCCGCGGTATTCGCTGCGCGGAGCCGGCCCGCGCGCGCCGGTAGGGTTACCGGCGCGTCCGATTTGCAATCCGCCGCGGGCCGGATATCATCTGCAGACTGGAAAATTACCGTTCTTTTTTAGATATTTACGGTCTCGTGCGGGTCGCAAGCCGGTATCGTGACGGAGCGGCCCGTCCCGGATATGAACCATGAGCGCTGACGCCGCAACGCCACAGCCGAAACAGCCGCCTGCGCGGTGGCGGTTCGCTGACAGCAACCGCAGGCAGATCGCGCTGTTTGCCTTTCTGACATTGATCCTGACGGTCGCGACGGTTTGGGGCGGCCGGACCTGGATCAGGAATTCCGAAACGCTGGTATTCGCGGTTGGCGACGCCAACAGCCCGGAGGCCCGTTTTGCCACCCGGCTTGCCACCGTGCTCAAGAACAGCAGTTCGCGGCTGCGGCTCAGGATTGTGCCCAATGCGGACAGTGCCAAGGCGCTGACCGCGTTCGACCACCGGCAGGGCGATCTTGCGGTGCTGCGCACCGACGCCAAGGTGCCGCCGCGCGCCCGGGCGCTTGCCGTGCTGGAACACGACGTGCTGCTGCTGATCAGCCCCGGCGGCAAAAAGATCAAATCGCTCGCCGAACTGAGAAAAAAGAAGATTGCGGTTCTGGCGGACGGCGACAGCGGCACGGCCTTCGTCCGCAATCTGCTGGAGATCTCCGACAATGCCGACGCCGCCGCGCGGCTGCAGATGGCGCCGCCGAATTCGACGCTCGACAGGCTGTTCGGGTCCGGTTACGGCGCGGTGATCGTCATCGCCCATGCCTCCACGCTGGCCAAGGACAAGAACTACGAGAAATATGCCGGGCATGGCAGCTTCACCCTGAATGCGATCGACGAAGCGAAAGCACTGGCGCGAAGGAATCCGGGAATTTCTGAGGAAACGCTGCCCACCGGCATGCTGTCCTCGTCGCCCGTCATCCCCGACGACGATCTCGATACTATCGGACTGCAATGGCTGCTGGTCGCGCAGTCCAGATTGTCGTCGAGTACCGCAGAGGATCTCGCGCGCACGATCTACGAAAACAAGGCTGAACTTGCCCTGGATGACGGCTTTGCCTCCAAGATCGAACCGGCGGACACCGACAAGGACGCCTTCATCGTTGCGCAGCGGGGCGCCGCCGAATACATCAACGACGACACCAAGTCGTTCCTGGATCGCTACAGCGATCTTCTCTATCTGGGCGCCGGCGCGCTCAGCGTCATCGGCTCGTTGTTCGTCGCCCTCTACACCAAGGTCACCAGGATCGCGCCGGAAAAGGCCAGCGAACTGGCGACGGCGATTCTCGACATCGGCGAGAGGATCGAGCATGCCTCCTCGATGGACGCGCTCGACGCGCTGCAGGACGAACTCGAGGCCATCCTGCGCGGCGCCGTGATCGGACTGCGCGACGGCACCATCTCGAGCGACGGGCTGGATACCTTCAAGCTCGGATATCAACTGGTGCGCGACGAAATCGGGATGCGGCGCGAGCGCCTGAAGCGGTACGCCGGCCACGACGACAATGTGGTGATGGTCAAGACCGCGCACAGCGCGTGAGCGCGGATCGCGAGGCTGCCACCGCGACGGCTTTTTGAGGGATCGGCGCGTCAAGCCGCATTGGCGACGCCGCCGGCCGCCCGCGGCGCTGGCGCTGTTTGGCGCGCCTCGTTGACGACCTCCGCCCGCACGGGCACTTTGGGGAGGACCGGTCACGCCCGGCTCGCCAGAGCAGCTCTTTTTTCACCGACAGGCGCCGCCTTCCCATGTCCCAGTTCCCCGGTCTGATGCAATTTGTGGCCGCAACGGAGCGCCGCAACATGACCAAGGCGGCCTATGTCGCGGTCGCGACCGGCGTCGCCATGATGGTGCTGCTGACCGTGGATCCGGCCTATGAAATGGCGCGCCAATGGGTCGACGCGCTGCTGTGGGGATGTCTGGCCTTTTTCGTGTTCGAATGGGTGGTGCGGCTCCGGCACGCCTTTCTGGCGCAACGCGGATGGACCTACGCCTTGTCCGGCCGCGGATCGGTGGACGCGATCGCCGCGGCCGCCGTGCCGGTTGCGCTGGCGCTCGGCGTCGATCCCAGGACCGCGTGGCTGCTGGCCGTGCTGTGGGTCATGAAGGTGGTCCCGGGAATCCCCGGGCTACGGCAATTGCGCCGGGTGCTGGTGCAGGAATCCGGCCCGTTGTTGAGCGTGCTGGTGATCTTCCTGATGGTGCTGTTCCTGGCCTCGGTGGCGGTTTATTATCTGGAGCGCGATGTCCAGCCGGCGACCTTCGGCAATATCCCGGCGGCGTTGTGGTGGGCGGTCGCAACCCTGACCACGACCGGCTATGGCGACGTGGTGCCGATCACGCCGCTCGGCCGCCTGGTGGCGGCGCTGGTGATGATCTGCGGCCTCGGCGTCTTCGGGCTGTGGACCGGTATCCTCGCCACCGGCTTTGCCGCCGAAACCCGCCGCGACAATTTCCTCAAGACCTGGGAATCGGTCAGCAAGGTGCCGTTTTTTGCCGCCCTCGGCCCCGCCGCGATCGCCGACGTGACCCACATGCTGCGCACCATGGACCTGCCGGCGCGCACCACGATCATCCGCAAGGGCCAGACCGGCGACTGTATGTATTTCATCGCCGACGGCGAGGTCGAGGTCGATCTGCCGGGCAAGAAGGTGGCGCTCGGCGAAGGCGCCTTCTTCGGCGAGATGGCGCTGCTCGGCAACAATTTGCGTTCCGCCAACATCACCACCACGCGGGTATCGAAGCTGCTGGTGCTCGATCTGGTCGATTTCCGCGTGCTGATGGCGCGGCATCCCGATCTGGCCGAGACCATCGATGCCGAAGCCAGGCGGCGGGCGCTGGAAAACAAGTGATGGAGAACCCCATGATGCAAGCCGCCGCGACGGCGAGCGCGCCGCTATTGGATATCGACGGCAAGCGCGCCACCATCCGCCTCAACCGGCCGAGGCACCTGAACCGGCTGCAGCCCGATGACCTCGATGCGCTGCTGGCGCTGTTCGACCGGATCGAAGCCGATCCCGCCATCCGGGTCATGGTGCTGACCGGCACCGGCCGCGCCTTCAGCGCCGGATACGATCTCAACTCGGTCGCCGAGCGCGCCGCCAGCGCCGTCGAACAGCAAAGCGCCGGCTCGGCATTCGAAGTCGTGGTCAACCGGCTTGAGGATCTCGGCGTCCCGACCATCTGCCGGCTCAACGGCGGCGTCTATGGCGGCGCCACCGACCTGGCGCTGGCCTGCGATTTCCGCATCGGCGTCGACACCTGCGAAATGTTCATGCCGGCGGCGCGGCTCGGGCTGCATTATTACAACAGCGGCATAAAGCGCTACGTCGCGCGGCTCGGCGTCGACAATGCCAAGAAGCTGTTCCTGACGGCGCAGAAAATCGATGCCGCGGAGATGCTGCGGATCGGCTATCTCACCGCGATGGTGCCGGCCGCGGCGTTCGACGCCGAGGTCGACCGGCTCGCGGACATCCTTGCCGGCAATGCACCGGTGGCGATGCGGGGCATGAAGCGCGCCATCAACGAATTCGCCCGCGGCCGGCTCGACGAGGAGGCCGCCGACCGCCGCCATCGCGACAGCATGCGCGGCGCCGAGATCAAGGAAGGCATAAGGGCGTTTTCGGAAAAGCGGCTGCCGAAGTTCTGATACGCCTGCCGCCGCTCCCGCCGCCTACTCGTCGACGAAGGTTACGGTGTCGGCAATGCCGGCGCGCGAAGTGCGGTAGCTGTTGATCCTGTGGTCGCGATCCGGAAAGCCGAACGAAATTCCGCATACCACCCGCCGGCTGTCGGCGAGCCCGAAATGGCGACGGATCAGGCCGGAGCGGTACGCCAGCGCCGCCTGCGGGATGGCGCCGAGGCCCAGCGCCTGCGCCGCCAGCAGGAAATTGCCGACATAGGCGCCGCAGTCGATCGCACCATAAATGCCGAGCGCCTTGTCGGTGTGAATGACGGCGACATGCGGCGCGCCGAAGAAATTGAAATTCTCCAGGGCCTGCCGGGCATAGGCCGCCTTGTCGCCGCGCGCGATGCCGAGGGTGTTGTAGAGCTGGAAGCCGCTTTCGCGCCGCCGCTCCTGATAGACGCCGAGATATTCGCGGGGAAACGCAAAATCGCCGTCCGCCGGGGCGCCGGAACTGGCCTCGGCGTAGATCGCATCGCGGAAGCGTTGCCTGGCAGCGCCGCTCGCGATCACGACCTGCCAAGGCTGGCTGTTGCACCATGACGCGGTGCGCTGGGCCGCGGCCAGGATGCGATCAATGGTCGGACGCGGCACCGGGTCGGGACGGTAGGCGCGGCACGAATAGCGCTGGCGCAGCAGGTCTTCGAGCACCGCGATCGGCTCCTGCTTCGGGCTTGCTGCAATATCGGTCATGAATGTTTCTCGCGATGGCTGCTGGCGTGGTGACGCGCGATCAGGAAAGCGCTGCCCCGGGTTCCGGACAGCGCCCCCTCATCGTCCCTTGGTCGGGATCTTGTTGAATGGCACATCCTTGTCGACCCGGATATCTCCGGGCAGGCCGAGCACGCGTTCGGCGATGATGTTGCGCAGGATTTCATCGGTGCCGCCGGCGATGCGGGTCGACGGCGACGACATCAGCATGGCCTGGAATCGGCCGGCCGCCTCGGCGGTCTCCGGATCCGTGAGCACGCCGCTGGCACCCTGCAGGTCCATCGCATACATCGCGATGTCCTGCAGCATCGAGCCCGCCACCAGCTTGCCGATCGAATTCTCCGGACCCGGGCGCTCGCCCTTGGAGAGCGCCGAGATCGCCCGGTAGCTGGTGTATTTCAGGCCGCTGTTCTTCACCGCCCAGTTGGCGAGTTTCGAGCGGGTCGCGCGATCGTCGATCGCCAGCCCATCCTCGGTCATCAGGTTGCTGCAGAAGTCGAAAATCTCGGGAAAACCCGTCGCCAGCCGCGAGCCGATCGACATTCGCTCGTTCATCAGCGTGGTCAGCGAGACGTTCCAGCCGTCGCCGACGGCGCCGAGCCGCTGCGAATCCGCAACCCGCAGGTCGGTGAAGAACACCTCGTTGAACTCCTGCATGCCGTTGGCCTGCTTGATCGGCTTGACCTCAATTCCCGGGCTTTTCATGTCGATGTAGAACATCGTCAGGCCCTTATGCTTGGGCACGTTGGGATCGGTGCGGGTGATGAGAATTCCGTAATCCGAGTAGTGCGCGCCCGAGGTCCAGATTTTCTGGCCGTTGACAATCCAGTGATCGCCGTCGCGCTCGGCGCGGGTACGCAGGCCGGCGACGTCGGATCCGCCGGCGGGCTCCGAGAACAGCTGGCACCAGATTTCCTCGCCGGAGGCGATCTTCGGCAGATAGCGCCGCTTGTCGGCCTCGCTGCCATAGGTCATCACCGTCGGGCCGCACATGCCCTCGCCGATCTGGAACGGGCTGGTCAGCTTGCCGTAGACACCCTCTTCCTGCTGCCAGATCACGCGCTCGACCGGGGTGGCGCCGCGCCCGCCATATTCCTTCGGCCAGTGCAGGCAGACCCAACCGCCGTCGGATTTCTTCTTCTGCCAGGCCCTGGCGACCTCGACGATGTCGTCGTTTCTGAGCTGGATCCTGCCGAGCGAGGATTTTGCAAGCTCCTCCTCGAACTGCTTCGGCGCGTTGGCGTCGATCCATTTGCGGGCCTCGGCGCGGAACGCGGCTTCCTGCGGGGTGTCATCAAAATTCATTTTTGTTGCTCCTTGATCTGTCACCCCTTGCTCCGGACGCTAGCAGCGCTCAAGCACCGCTTTCGTGTCCGGGACAGGATACTATCGTCCCTTGGTCGGTATCTGGTTGAACGGAACATCCTTGTCGACCCGGATGTCGCCGGGCAGTCCGAGCACGCGCTCGGCGATGATGTTGCGCATGATCTCGTCGGTGCCGCCTTCGACGCGGGTTCCGGGCGCACGCAGCAGCATGGCCTGGAATTTCCCGGCGGCCTCGGCGTCCTCCGGTCCGCTCAGCACCCCGGCCGCCCCCTGCAGATCCAGCGCATAGGCCGCGATGTCCTGGATCATCGAACCCGCGACCAGCTTGCCGATCGAATTCTCCGGCCCCGGGCGCTCGCCTTTCGACAACGCCGAGATCGCGCGCATGCTGGTGTATTTCAGCCCGCTGGCGCGCACCGCCCAGTTGGCGAGTTTCGAGCGCACGCCGCGGTCGTCGAGGGCAGGGCCGTCGTTCAGCATCAGACTGCAGCAGAACTCGAACAGTTCGGGAAACCCGGTCGAGACGCCGGCGCCGATCGACATCCGCTCGTTCATCAGCGTGGTCAGCGACACGTTCCATCCGTCATTGACGGCGCCGAGCCGCTGCGTGTCCGGGATTTTCACGTCGGTGAAATACACTTCGTTGAATTCGGACTGGCCATTGGCCTGCTTTATCGGCTTGATCTCGACGCCGGGGCTTTTCATGTCCAGGAAGAACATCGTGAGACCCTTGTGCTTGGGCACATTGGGATCGGTGCGGGTCAGAAGGATACCGTAATCGGAATAATGCGCGCCCGAGGTCCAGATCTTCTGGCCGTTGATGATCCAGTCGTCGCCCTGCTTCTCGGCCCGGGTACGCAGGCCGGCAACGTCCGATCCGCCGGCAGGTTCGGAAAACAGCTGGCACCAGACCTTTTCGCCCGACGCCAGCGGCGGCAGATAGGTTCGCTTCTGATCTTCTCCGGCAAACGCCATCATGGTCGGCCCGCACATGCCGTGGCCGATGATGAAGATTCCGCTGAGCTTGCCGAAGGCGCCCTCTTCCTGCTGCCAGATCACCCGCTCGATCGGCGTCGCGCCGCGGCCGCCATACTCCTTCGGCCAGTGCAGGCAGGCCCAGCCGGCGTCGGCCTTCTTGCGCTGCCAGGCCTTGGCGACGTCGAGGATGTTGGCGCCCTTGAGCTGGGTGCGGCCAAGCGAGGACTTGCGCAGCTCTTCCTCATACTGCCTGGGCGCGTTGGCTGCGATCCAGGCCTTGGCCTCGGCGCGGAACGCGGCCTCTTGCGGGGTGTCGTCGAAATTCATCAGCGTGGTTCTCTCTGTTTGCGATCCCCGGACACGACGCAGCCGCGAAGCGGTGCGCCGCAGATCCGCGGTCCATTGCATGGGTCCCGGCTCTGCAGCGCAGCGTAAAGAACGCCGCACCGCGTCCGGGACCCGAATCGGTTACGCCGCATTGCGCTTGCGCATCCGGTCGATCAGCGCGTCTTCCCAGTAGGACAGGCTGCCGAGCGACAACGCCATGGCGTTGGAACGACGGTAATACATGTGGCAGTCGAACTCCCAGGTAAAACCCATGCCGCCATGAACCTGGATGTTGTTCTTGGCGCAATGCTGGAACGCCTGCGTGGCGCTGATCCGTGCCGCGGCGGCGGCTTCCGCCAGTTCCGACGCATTGGTCGAGAGCGCCCAGGCGCCGTAATAGCAGTTCGAGCGCGCCAGCGTCGCCGACACATACATGTCGGCGAGCAGATGCTTGACCGCCTGGAACGAGCCGATCGGCCGGCCGAAGGCGATCCGGTCGAGCGCATAATCGCGCCCCATTTCCAGGGCACGGTCGGCGCCGCCGACCTGCTCGAACGCCATCAGCACCGCGGCGCGGTCGAGCACCTGTGAAAGCAGGCTCCAGCCTTCGTTGGCGGGGCCGAGCGGCTCGGCCTTGCAGTTCTTGAAGCTGAGTTCGGCCTGGCCGCGCGACGGATCGATATTGGTCAAGGCCTTGGCTTCGACGCCCTCCGCTTTCATCTCGACCAGGAACAGCGAGATGTCGGTGTCGCGCCCGCTCGACCCGGTCCGCGCGGCGACAATGGCGAAATCCGCGATGGCGCCGTCGGGCACCGGCTTCTTGACTCCGTTGAGGCTGCCGCCGGACGCCGAGAGTTTTATGGCTTCCGGGGACGGATTTCCCTTGCCCTCGAACAGCGCCAGCGTGCCGATCGCGGCACCCGAGGCGATCGCGGGCAGCCACTTCTGCTTCTGCGCCTCGCTGCCGGCCAACAGGACGGCTTCCGCCGCCAGATAGACCGTGGAGGAAAACGGCACCGGCGCCAATGCGCGGCCGATCTCCTCGGCGATCACGCAGAGCTCGAGGTGCCCGGCCCCGGCGCCGCCGAAGGCTTCCGGGATGGCGACCCCGAGAAAGCCCATGTCGGCGAGGCCTTGCCACAATTCTCGGTCATAGGGCTGCTTGCCGTCGAGCACCGCGCGCACCGCCCTGGGCGGACATTTTTCCGCGAGAAATTTTCGCGCTTCGTCGCGGAGCTGCTTTTGTTCGTCGGAGAAGTCGAAATTCATGGCGTTGTCACTCGGGTTGGAGATGCATCAAAGCGAGACCGTCATTCCGGGGCGCCGGTGAAACGAGCGAGCCCGGAAACCATAACGACGACAGGGAGTATGGATTCCCGGCCTGCGCCAAGCGCGCATCCCGGAATGACGACTGATCTTGACCGGCGCAGAATTCATTGCAGCACAATCACGTCTTCGCCAGGCGGATCGGCATAGAGCCGTTCCACCAGTGCGGCGCGGCGATCGAGTCCGGCGCGCTGATTGATGTACCCCTTGTCGGTAAGTTCGTTGCCGTCGATCGAGGCCGGCTCGGTCATCAGCATGGCGCGCGCGATCCGTAGGCTGCTGGCGCCTTCGGTTGACTTGTTGTGCGCCTGCAGCCCGCGCTTCAGGCATGCCAGCACTTCCGGGTGCCGCACCACGTCCTCGTAGCTGGCCTCGGGATCGCCGGCGATTTGCCGGCAGGCATGCAGGTTGGGCCAGGCCAGCAATCCGACAAAGGGGCGATCCTGCCCGGCGACCAGCGCGTCCTGCACCACCGGCGTCGCCGCGGCGATGGCGTCGGTGCGCAACGAGCCGACATGAACGAAGGTGCCGGTGGTGAGCTTGAAATCCTCCACCACGCGGCCCGCGAAGATGATCCCCTGCACTGGATCGTCCGGATCCACGAACACGCCGGCATCGCCGATGCAATAAAACCCTTCCTCGTCGAACGCGGCCGCGGTGAGATCCGGCCGGCCGAAATAGCCGGGTGTGACGTTGACGCCGCGCAGGCGCAATTCATATTTGGACCCGACCGGCACCATCTTCAATTCGACCCCGGGAAACGGCAGCCCGATCAGGCCGACGCGCTCGGTGTCCCAATAGGTCCCGGTCGAGGTCGGCGCGGTTTCGGTCGAGCCCCAGCCGGTGTAGAACACGATGCGCTCGCCGGTAGCGCGCACCGCCAGCGCCTGCATCCGGTCATAGAGGTCGTCCGGCAGCCGCGCGCCGCCGTAGGCCATCAGGCCGAGATTCCTGAAGAAGCTGCGGCACAGCGCATCGTCCTTTTCCATCGCCGCGGCGAGCGCGGCATAGCCCGCCGGCACATTGGCGTAATAGGTCGGCGATATCTCGCGCAGATTGCGCAACGTCTCGTCGATCAGGCCGGGCATCGGACGGCCATCGTCGATATAGAGCGTGCCGCCCTCGATCAGCACCGGGTTGAACAGCGCATTGCCGCCCATGGTGTGATTCCACGGCATCCAGTCCAGATAGGTGGCCTGCGGCGCACCCGGATCGCGCGGCCGAACCTGCATCATCATCGCGGCATTGGCGCACATCATGCCCTGGGTGTTGATCACGGCCTTCGGCATCCCGGTCGAGCCCGAGGTGAACAACAGCTTGCCGACGGTATCAGACGTGATTTTCGCGATCGACTTCTCGACGTCCTTCGTCACCGGCGTGGCCGCCAGATCGGCGAACGCAATGCTGCGGATGCCCTCGCAGGGCCTTGCGACATGCACGACGGTGACGCCGTCAAGATCAAGCGCTTTCAGCGCCTTCTCGAAGGCCGGCCCGTCCTGCACCATGACCAGCGCCGGCTTGATGAGGTCGAACAGGTATCTCAGCTTGACGTGATCCTGGCTCATCAGCGAATAGGCCGGCGATACCGGCGCTGCCGGAAACCGCGCCTGCATCGCAGCCTGCGTCATCAGCGCGTGCTCGATCGAATTGCCGGAGAGGATCGCGACCGGACGGCCGGGCTCGAGCCCGAGATCCAAAATGCCTTGCGTCAGCGCGTCCACGGTGCGCTTGGCTTCGCCGTAGCCCAGTTTGCGCCATTGCCGGTCAGGACCTGAGCGCTGCGCAAGCCAGACGCGGTCAGGGCGCTCGGCCGCCCATTTCGCCAGCGAGGCCGGGATGTGCGTTTCATGGGCTTGCAGCGGGATCCGCGACTTCAGGATGATCACGCCATCGGCACGCCGCTCGACCGCGATATCGCGCGGCAGCCATTTGATCCTGCGAAACGCCGGTTTTGTCTGTGCCACGGCGGCATTGCCACTCATGTTCCGTCTCCCAAGGTCCAGGGTCTCTTGCGGACCGCCTGTCACCGCCTGATATAGACCGGCTTTCGCTTTTCCAGAAAGGCCCTGATGCCTTCGTTGAAATCTTCCGAGCGGCTGCACAACACCTGATTGCGGTCTTCCATCGCAATCACGGATTCCATGGAGCCGGCATCGACACTCATGTTGAGGCATTCCTTCGACAGCCTCAAACCGACCGGCGACGCCGTCATCATCGCATCGACATAAGGAATTGCCGCGGTTTCAAGCCCGCCCTCCTCGACCACTTCGGAGACGAGGCCGACCGACAGCGCGCGGCCCGCATCGATGAACCGCCCGGTCAGGATCAGTTCGGAGGCAACCGACACCCCGACCAGCCGCGGCAGAAAATAGCTGGTGCCGATGTCGCAGCCGCCGAGACCGAGCTTGATGAACGCGCAGTTCATCCGCGCCGATCTGCTGGCAATTCGAATATCGGCGGCGAGCGCCAGCGCAAAACCGCCGCCGGCCGCCGCGCCCTGCAGCAGCGCGATGATCGGCTGCGGACAGCGCCGCATCAGCATCACGATGTCGGCGATCCGGCGCTGCGAATCCAGCGACTCCGTCACCCCAGGCGGCTCCTGCTGGGCGGACCGCCGCTGCATCGCGTGCTTGAGGTCCAGACCGGCGCAAAATGCGGTGCCGGCACCCTTCAGCACCACGACGCGGGTGGAGCGGTTGCGCTGCAGGCTCTCGAAATACAGGTTGAGCGCGTCGACCAGATCGGGATCGAGCGCGTTGAGGCTGTCCGGGCGATTGAGCGTCACCCGGTCGACCCCGTCGTCGTGTTCGATCAGCAGCGAAGCCGTCACATTCTACTCCTGCGCATCCAGTGGACCGCGACGTCCATCGTCGTCCTGTCCCGCAAGGGACAGGCAGAAGCGTCGCCTAGCGTGGGGCCATGCGGATCGCGCCGTCGAGCCGGATGGTCTCGCCGTTCAGCATGGCGTTCTCCACGATGTGAACCGCGAGATTGCCGTATTCGGAGGCATCGCCGAGCCGCGCCGGATGCGGCACCTGGGCGCCCAGGCTCTTGCGCGCTTCCTCGTTCAATCCCATCAGCAGCGGGGTCAGGAACAGGCCGGGCGCTATGGTGTTGACGCGGATCTTGTGCTGGGCGAGATCGCGCGCCGCCGGCAGCGTCAGCCCGACCACGCCGCCCTTGGAGGCGGAATAGGCGATCTGGCCGATCTGGCCTTCATAGGCCGCCACGCTTGCGGTGTTGATGATGACGCCGCGCTCCTCACCGACCGGTGCTTCGGTCAGCAGCCGTTCGGCGAACAACCGCAGCACATTGAAGGTGCCGATCAGGTTGACGTTGATGATGCGCGCGAACTTTGCCAGCGGATAGACCCCGTCCTTGCCGACGATGCGCTGCGATCCGCCGATCCCGGCGCAGTTCATCAGCACGCGGGCGACGCCGTGGGCGGCCTCGGCCTTGGCGATCGCCGCCTTGACCTGCTCCTCGTCGGTGACGTCGGCCACGACGGCGACGCCCTTGACTTCGGCGGCGACCTTTTCCGCATTCTCCTTGCTCTGATCGAGCACGGCGATCCTGGCGCCCTTGGCAGCCATGGCGCGTGCGGTGGCGGCGCCGAGACCGGAGCCCCCGCCGGTGATGAGAACGGCAACGTCTTTCAATTGCATGGTAGCATCCTTTCCTTGGGCGTTTTCTTGTTGGGCGACTAGCGAATAGCGAGTGGCGAATGGAAGAAAGAAGGCGTTATCTATTCGCCATTCGCTACTCGCTATTCGCCTCTTCTTGTCTCAGCATCCCGCCGCAAATCAGCGCTTCCATATGCCGGATGTACTGGCGGCAGACTTCGTCGGTGACCGGCCCGACGCCGGTCGCACGCGACATCGCGTGTCGTCCGAAAAACAGATGGTCGCAGGCGCCGATCAGGCTGGTGTAGAACAGCACCGGATCGATGGCGCGGAACTCGCCGGCCTTGATGCCTTCGGCGAGCAGCCGGCGATGGAATCCGAGCAGCGGCGCCACAAAGAACTTCGACACCTCGTCGGCGGCGTCGGCGCTGCTTTCATGCAGCAAATAGTGGATCAAGCGGTTCATATAGGGGAACCGGTGATAGGCCCGGATGATCCCCGCGATATGCAGCCGAAGTTTTTCGGTGGGCGGAATCGGCTGCGCCAGCAGGTATTCCAGCTGCGTCACCTCGGTGGCGGCATCCCGCGCCAGCAACGCAAGCAGCAGGCCGTCCTTGTTGCCGAAATGATATTTCACCAGGGCGGCATTGACGCCGGATCGCTGCGCGATGTCGCTCAGCGACACCTCGATCGAACTGCGCTCGATCATCAATGCGCTTGCCGCAACCAACAGCTTCTCGGCGGTGGTGTTTTTGCCGCCCGGAAGCCTGTTCGGTGCGCTGGTCGTCAACTGTGATGCCATGGCCTGCCTGTCGAGGCGCGCAGCTAACCCGATGCGGGCGCCGCACTCAAGAGTTAATTGATTGATTGACTAAATCCCCCGGCACCACTTAAATCCGGCCCACCATTCAGAAACCGACATCAGGGAGAACGAAACATGGCCGAGGCCTATATCGTCGCCGCCGCCCGAACCGCGGGCGGCCGCAAGGGAGGCCGTCTCGCCGGCTGGCATCCGGCGGATCTCGCCGCTTCCGTGCTGGATGCGCTGGTCGAGCGATCCGGCGCGGCTCCCGACCAGATCGAGGACGTCATCATGGGCTGCGTGATGCAGGCCGGAGAACAGTCCAACAACATCGCCCGCAACGCCATCATGGCTTCAAGCCTGCCGGAGAGCGTGCCCGGCACCTCGGTCGACCGGCAGTGCGGCTCCTCGCAGCAGGCGCTGCATTTCGCCGCCCAGGCGGTGATGTCCGGCACCATGGATATCGTGATCGCCGCCGGCGTCGAGGCGATGTCGCGGGTGCCGATGGGACTGACGTCCTCGCTGCCGGCCAAGAACGGCTTCGGCACCTACAAGAGCCCGAACATCGAGAAACGCTATCCCCACATCCAGTTCAGCCAGTTCACCGGCGCCGAAATGATGGCAGAAAAATACGGCCTCTCCAAGGACGAGCTCGACAACTACGCCTATCAGAGCCACCAGCGCGCCATCGCCGCGACGCAAGCCGGCCGCTTCAAGGACGAGATCATTCCGCTGCAGATCACCCGCGCCGACGGTTCGACCGACGTTCATTCGATCGACGAGGGAATCCGCTTCGACGCCAGCCTCGAGGGCATCAAGGGCGTGAAACTGATCGCGGAGAACGGCAAGCTCACCGCCGCCAGCGCCAGCCAGATCTGCGACGGCGCCTCCGGCGTGATGGTGGTCAATGAAAAGGGCCTGAAATCGCTCGGCATCAAGCCGATGGCGCGAATTCACCACATGACCATGATCGGCGGCGATCCCGTGATCATGCTGGAAGCCCCCCTGCCCGCCACCGAACGGGCGCTGAAGAAGGCCGGCATGTCGATCGACGACATCGACCTGTTCGAAGTCAACGAGGCTTTCGCGTCGGTGCCGACGGCCTGGCTGAAGACCACCGGCGCGGACCCCGCCCGGCTCAACGTCAACGGCGGCGCCATTGCGCTCGGCCATCCGCTCGGTGGCTCCGGCACCAAGCTGATGACCACGCTGCTCAACGCGCTCAGGCAGCGCAACAAGCGTTACGGCCTGCAGACCATGTGCGAGGGCGGCGGCATGGCCAATGTGACGATCGTGGAAAGGCTTTAGGGGCGAGTGGCGAATGGGGAGTAGTGAGTAGGGAGTAGTGAGAAACCAACGCTGGTTTTCTCTATCAGCAACTCCCTATTCCTTCTCCCCTTTTCTTACTCGCTACTCCCTACTCACTACTCCCCATTTGCCATTCGCCACTCCCTCGCAGGATCCCCATGACTCACCCCTCGATCTACGCGCGGACGCAGCCCGACAAGATCGCCTATCAAATGGCGGATAGCGGCAAGGCCATCAGCTATCGCGAACTCGACCAATTGTCGAACCAGGGTGCGCATCTGTTCCGGTCACTCGGCCTCAAGGAAGGCGATCACATTGCGCTCCTGATGGAGAACCGCCTGGCGTTCATGGAGATCTGCTGGGCGGCGCAGCGCAGCGGGCTGTATTACACCGCGATCAGCCGCTACCTCACCCCGGACGAGATCGCCTACATCATCAAGGATTGCGGCGCTCGGGTCGTCATCACCTCGCCGAAATGCGCCGACCAACTGAGGGGCCTGGCCTCCGACGCCGAAGGTGCGCCGCGCTTCTACATGATCGACGAGCCCGAGCCCGGATTTCGCTCGTGGGACCGCGAACTGGCGCAGCGGCCGGTCACGCCGATCGCGGACGAGGTGGCCGGGTACGACATGCTGTACTCGTCGGGCACCACTGGCCGGCCCAAGGGCATCAAGCGGGAATCCGAACACAATCCGATTGATCTGCCGAACCCGTTCCTGAAAATTCTCTGCGCCGATATGTGCGGCATGTGCTCCGACAGCATCTATCTGTCGCCGGCGCCGCTGTATCACGCGGCCCCCTTGCGCTTCAACATGATGGCGATCACGCTCGGCGGCACCTCGATCATCATGGAATCGTTCGACGCCGAAGCATTTCTGCGGCTGGTCGAGAAGCACAAGGTCACCCAGTCGCAGCTGGTACCGACCATGTTCGTGCGCATGCTGAAGCTGCCGGAAGAGGTGCGCAAGCGCTACGACGTCTCCTCGCTGAAGGGCGCGATCCACGCCGCGGCTCCCTGCCCGATCGAGGTCAAGGCCAGGATGATCGAATGGTGGGGGCCGATCCTGATCGAGTACTATGCCGGATCCGAAGGCAACGGCGTCACCGTGTCGACGTCTCAGCAATGGCTCGATCACCGCGGCACCGTCGGCCGCGCGGTGGTCGGCAAGGTCAGGATCCTCGACGACAACGATCAGGAGTTGCCGGCGGGGCAGGTCGGCACGGTGTATTTCGCCGATGCTCCGGTGTTTTCCTATCACAACGATCCGGAGAAGACCAAGCGCGCCTACAACGCCAAGGGCTGGTCGACGCTCGGCGACGTCGGCTATCTCGACGCCGAGGGCTTTCTCTATCTCACCGACCGCAAGTCTTACATGATCATCTCCGGCGGCGTGAACATCTATCCGCAGGAAACCGAGGACGTACTGATCACCCATCCGGAGATCGCTGATGTCGCGGTGTTCGGCGTACCGAACGAGGAAATGGGCGAAGAGGTCAAGGCAGTGGTGCAGCCGCACGACATGGCGCGGGCGGGCAAGCAACTGGAAGCCGAGCTGATACTGTTTTGCCGTCAGCATTTGTCGCCGATCAAATGCCCGCGCAGCATCGACTTCGAAGCCGAACTGCCGCGCACGCCCACCGGCAAGCTGGTCAAGCGGCATTTGCGCGACAAATACTGGCCGCAGAAGGCGACCGCGTAACAATATAGGCCGTGGTCCGGGTCTGCAGCGCATCGCGAAGAGCTATGCGCTAGATCCGCGGAACGACCAGTGCATATGCTGGTCATGCCCGGCCTTGTGCCGGACATCCGCGTCTTTACAACAGCCCGGCACGGTTTGACATGGATGGCCGGGCTTAGGCGAGCGGATGGCGACTGCCATCCTGCGGACAGCCATGACCAACCATGACGAGGATAGGAATGCCATGACCACCCTTCCCGACATCCCGCTGCCTGCCGGCATCCGGTCGCGATACGCCGACGGTATCAACGGCCTGCGCATGCATGTGCTGGAAGCCGGCTTCGAGAACCGCGGGCGCGCCAGCGTGCTGCTGCTGCACGGCTTTCCTGAACTCGGCTACAGTTGGCGCAAGGTGATGCCGGCACTGGCCGCCGCCGGCTATCACGTTATCGCGCCGGATCAGCGCGGCTATGGCCGCACCACCGGCTGGGACGACAGCTACGACGGCGAGCTCGGTCCATTTCGGCTGCTCAACCTGGTACGCGACGCGCTTGGCCTGGTGTCGGCGTTCGGCTACGCCAGCGTCGAAGCGGTGGTCGGGCATGATTTCGGCAGTTCAGTCGCCGCCTGGTGCGCGCTGCTGCGGCCCGACGTGTTCCGATCGGTGGCGCTGATGAGTGCGCCGTTCGGCGGGCCGCCGCCGCTGCCGTTCGACACCGTGGACACGCCCCCGGCACCGAAGCGGGAGGATCCCGTGCACCGCGCCCTGGCGGCGCTGCCGCGGCCGCGCAAGCATTACCAATGGTACTATTCGACACGGCAAGCCAACGCCGACATGCAGCGCGCGCCGCAGGGCGTGCATGATTTCCTGCGCGCCTATTATCATCACAAGAGCGCGGACTGGAAAGCCAACCAGCCCTATCCGCTGCAGGGCTGGAGCGCCGACGAACTGGCCAAATTGCCGACCTATTACGTGATGGATCTCGCCCGCAACATGGCCGAGACCGTCGCGGAGGAAATGCCGACAGCGGAAATGACCGCCGCCAACCATTGGCTGCCCGACCGCGAACTCGGCTTCTACAGCGCCGAATATGCCCGCACCGGATTCCAGGGCGGGCTGCAATGGTATCGCTGCGGCACCTCCGGCGCCTTCACCGCCGAACTCCAGACCTGGTCCGGCCGCAGCATCGACGTGCCCTCCTGCTTCATCGCAGGAAGACAGGACTGGGGCACCTACCAGCGTCCCGGCATATTCGAGGCGATGCGGTCGGCCGCCTGCACGCGCATGCTCGGCTGCCATCTGGTCGAGGGCGCCGGCCATTGGGTACAGCAGGAGCAGCCGGCGGAGGTGAGCCGTTTGCTGCTCCAGTTCCTGAACCAGGCCGGCGAAGCCGGCGCCCGATAACGCCCGGACGGCGCAACGACATGGAACCATTTGGCGGAGGCTGCGTTGCAGCCTGCCGGGTCATGCGTCCGGCAATATGATCTGGAGGAGAACATGGAAAAAAAGATCGCTGGGCTTTTGGGAGCGGTAGCCGCGCTCGGAGCATTCACCGCTGCCGAAGCCGCGCCGATGCCGGCACCGGCCGACATCCTGAGGGCCAATTCCTTTGCCGACCTTCTGGAGCCGATCCCCAACGCGGCTGCGCTGCTGCAAGCCGTCGATGAATCAGCGCCGGTCACTTCCGCGGACGGAAATATCCAGCTTGCTCAATACCATCACCATCACCATCATCATCATCATCACTGGCGCAGGCCGCGCATCATCCTGGTGCCTCACCGCCATCATCACCATCACCACCACCACCATCATCACCACCACAACCACTACTGATCGCCTCGATACGCTCGCAGGTCTATCGGATGATGAAAAACAGGACCTGACGGTCCTGTTTTTTTTGCGCTTATTCTTTTGCGGCTGGTTGCTGGCGCGCTTTCTCCTTTGCCGCCCGATGCAGATGCCGGTAAATTCCGTCGAACACGGTATCCGTCGACGAGGTCCATTCGGTTCCGGCCGCCAATGTCGGCCGGTTGGCATAGATGCGCCGGGCCTGAAGCTCACGCTCGGCCGCTTCTTCCTCGCCCATCGCCTCAAGCTCAAACGGGGCTTCTTCGGGGATCACGATGATCTGCGCGAACGGCTCATTTGGCCTGAAAATGTGGGTGCCGCCCTCGGCCGGCGCCTTGAAGACCGTAAAAAACAGCATCGGCCACCAATTCCGCACCAGCGCCGGGACCGCGATCGGCACGGTGTCGGTGCGATCGGTATAGAAACGCGGATGCGGCTCGGTCCGGATCGCCAGTCCCTTCTCGACCTTGATGTCCAGAAGGATCTGGTAGGTGTAAAAAGCGTCACCGAAGTTTCGAAACGGCGGCCATTGCACGCCGCCCTCCGGCGCCGGTCCCCAATCCGCGTCCAGGATCAGTTGGCCGTCCCTGGTACTGACGCGCAGTTCATTGTCGTAAGGATAAAAAAGCTCGATCCCGTATTGCGCGCCTTCGGAGAAGGGAACGCAATGCCAGACCTGCTCGCGTGAGCCGTCCGCGCGCGGTTCGCGCCTGCCCGCCCATCCCGGAATCTCAAGCCTAGTTCGACGCGGCGCCAGCCGCGGATCGTTCAAACGGTATTTGACCTTGTCCATGACAACTCCGGCGTAATTGGCCATTCGATAGGACCTCGAACAGACGCCGACCGCAACAGTTCCAGGTCGCCCGGGGCGCGTCCGCCGAGAGCTTTCCGTGCCGCCGATATCGCGCGCGGGCGGTCGACGACCGGTTGAATTGACCCGGCCAGATCGGGTCTCTATAACGACTTTAGAATAATTCTAAATCAAGGTAGCAGGTGTGAAGAATTTCGCCGAATTGACCGAGCGGGAAGTGCTGGCGGTTGCGATCTCCGCAGAGGAGCAAGACAGCCGCATCTACATGACCTTCGCCGAGGATCTTGCCGAGCGCTATCCGGAATCGGCCAAGATATTCGAGGAAATGGCCGAGGAGGAAAAAGGCCATCGCCACATGCTGCTGGAACTCTACGAGCAGCGTTTCGGCAAGAACCTGCCGCCGATTCGACGGGACAACGTCAGGGGCTTTTTGCGCCGCCGCCCAATCTGGCTGACCAAGAATCTGCCGCTCGACACCATCCGCAAGGAAGTCGAGACCATGGAGTTCGAAGCCGAGCGGTTCTATGTCAAGGCCGCCGAGCGCGCCCAGGATGTCGGTGTGCGCCGGCTGCTCGGCGATCTTGCGGAAGCCGAAAAAGGCCACGAGAGCCTTGCGGCAAAGCTGACAAACCGCATCCTTTCTCCGGACGTGCGCGCCGAAGAGGACAAAACCCGCCGTCGCGTGTTCGTGCTGCAATACGTCCAGCCGGGTCTTGCCGGATTGATGGACGGCTCGGTGTCGACGCTGGCGCCGCTTTTTGCCGCAGCCTTTGCCACCCATCACAATTGGCAGACATTTCTGGTCGGGCTTGCCGCCTCGATCGGCGCCGGCATCAGCATGGGCTTTGCCGAAGCGCTGTCCGACGACGGATCGCTGACGGGACGCGGTTCGCCCTGGCTGCGCGGCGTAACCTGCGGCGCCATGACCACTGTCGGCGGGCTCGGCCATACCATGCCCTATCTGGTGCCGGATTTCTGGACCAATGCATTCTGGATCGCGACCGCGATCGCGGGCATCGTGGTATTCTTCGAACTATGGGCCATCGCCTATATTCGCGCGCGCTATATGGACACGCCGTTCCTGCAGGCGGTGTTCCAGATCGTGCTCGGCGGCGTCATCGTACTTGCCGTCGGGATTTTGATCGGCGCATCGTAGCCGGCTAGCTGCACAGGAACCTGGCCCTTGCGGGCGGGAAACATTGGAGCATTTCCAGTGGCCGACCGCATTTTACACGGCCGGATATTGTTCTAGCTGTGCCAGAAAGGAAGTCATGACCGATCGTCTGCAATACGGCGCCACCGCGAAGCTGCTGCATTGGCTGGTGGTGGCGCTGCTGCTCGTGCAGTATCCGCTGGGCTGGCTGATGCCGGACATTCACCGCGGCATGAAACCCGGCGCCGGCATGACCTTCCATGTTTCCTTTGGAATCGTCGTCCTCGTCCTCATCGTCGTCAGATTGGCGTGGCGGCTCGCGCATCCGGTGGCGCCGGAGGGCTCGCTGCCGCCATGGCAGCGGTGGAGTTCGGAAGCGGTGCACTGGCTGCTTTATATCCTGGTGCTGGCCACCACGATATCGGGCTGGCTGTTCGCCTCGTTCCGCGGCTGGTCGATCTCCTTCTTTTATCTCGTGCCGCTGCCGATGCTGGCGGCGGACAATGCCGCGGCCGGCAAGGCCATCAACGGCTGGCACCAGGTGATGGAATGGACATTGCTTGTAGTGATCGGCCTCCACGTGGCGGTGGCGCTGACCCATGTCTTCATCTACCGCGACCGGGTCATGCAGCGGATGCTGCCGTGATAGCCTTCCGCCGGCAGCGATAGCAGTCTGGCGTACATCATCGGAACCGAGCATCATCCGGCAGAAACCAGCCGATAGCAGCAGGAGAACGCCTTGGCCAAATCGCAATGGAGCTACAGCACCGCCACCGAATTATCGGCAGCGCTTGCGGCCAGGAAGGTCTCCGCGGTGGAGCTGGCGCAGGACGCGATCGGCCGCATCGAGCGTCACGATTCCAGGATCAATGCCATTTGCGTGCGCGATTTTGCCCGCGGCCTCGACGCCGCTGCCGCGGCCGACGCCGCCCGCGCCCGCGGCGAAACCGGGCCGCTGCTCGGCATTCCCCTCACCGTCAAGGAATCCTACAATGTCGCGGGGCTGCCGACCACCTGGGGATTTCCGGCGCAGAAGGATTTTATCCCGCAGCAAGACGCCTTGTCGATTTCGAGGGTGAAGACCGCCGGCGGCGTGATCCTCGGCAAGACCAATGTGCCGGTCGGGCTCGGCGACTGGCAGAGCTACAATGAAATCTACGGCACCACCAATAATCCCTTCGATCTCGGCCGCACCCCCGGCGGATCGTCGGGCGGATCGTCGGCGGCGCTGGCGGCGGGCTACGGGCCGCTCTCGCTGGGCTCCGACATCGGCGGCTCGCTGCGCGTGCCGGCGTTTCATTGCGGTGTCTACGCCCACAAGCCGACCTTCGCGCTGGTGCCGTCGCGCGGGCACACCCCGCCACCGATGCCGCCGCTGCCGTTCGACCGCGATCTTTCCGTGATCGGCCCGATGGCGCGCAGCGCTGCCGACCTCTCCCTGCTGCTTGACGTGATCGCAGGACCCGACCCGATCGAAGCCGGCGTCGCCTACCGGCTGGCGCTGCCACCGCCGCGCCACCGCAAGCTGAAGGATTTTCGCCTGCTGCTGATCGACAGCGATCCGCTGATGCCGACCTGCAAAAGCGTGCGTCAGGCGATCGAAACCCTCGCGTCGAACCTTGCAAAAGCCGGCGTGACGGTGACCCGCCAAAGCCCGCTATTGCCCGAATTCGCGGCTTCGTCGCGACTTTATATGCGATTGCTTCTGTCATTCCTCGCAGCATCGTTTGCGCCGGAGATCCATGCCGGCGCCGTGGCCGCCGCGGCCCAGCTTGCGCCCGATGACGTCAGCCTGGCCGCCGAGCGCCTGCGCGGCATCGCGCTCAGCCACCGCGACTGGGTGATGGCCGATGGCGGCCGCGCGCGGCTGAGGGCACAATGGCGCCTGTTGTTCAACAGCTTCGACGCGGTGATCTGTCCGGTGATGCCGACGCCGGCCTATCCGCATGATCACTCGCCGGACCAGGAAGCGCGCCGCATCGATATCGACGGCACGGACTACGTCTATCCCGACCAACTGGCATGGCCGGGCATCGCGACGCTGCCCGGGCTGCCGGCGACGGCGATACCGATCGGGCTTTCGCCGGAAGGCCTGCCGATCGGCGTCCAGATCGTCGGCCCCTGGCTGGAAGACCGCACGCCGCTAAAACTCGCCGAACTGATCGAGTGCGAGTTCGGCGGCTTCGTTCCGCCGCCGGCCTTCGACGACTAGCACGGACCTGACGTTTTCCGCATCGGCGGCGGCGCGCGCCGCCACGTTCAAGCGTCGAACACGATCACGCTGCGCACGGTCTTGCCGGCCTTCATCGCGGCAAAACCCTCGTTGATCTCGGACAGCTTCAGCCGCGCCGAAATCCAGTCGTCGAGATGCAGCCTGCCGCGCAAATAGAACTCGACCAGCCGCGGCATGTCGACGCGAAAATGGTTCGAGCCCATCGACGAACCCTGGATCTTGCGTTCGCGCAGGAAATCGAAGCCGTGCAGCTCGATCTTCTGGCCGAACGGGATCATCCCGACAATGGTCGCGGTGCCGCCGGGCGCCAGCATGGCGAAGGCCTGTTCGGCGGTTTCCTTGCGCCCCAGCACCTCGAACGAATGATGCACGCCGCCTCCGGTGAGGTCGCGCACCTGCTGCACGACGTCGCCGTTGCCGGGATCGACGATGTCGGTGGCGCCGAGCTTGGTGGCCAGCTGGAGCTTGGCCGGATTGGTATCGACCGCGATGATGCGGCCGGCGCCAGCGATCTCGGCGCCGTTGATCGCGGCCATGCCGACGCCGCCGCAGCCGATCACCACCACGGTTTCGCCGGGCGCGACCTTGGCGGTGTTGACCACCGCGCCATAGCCGGTGATGACGCCGCAGCCGATCAGGGCCGCCAGCTCCAGCGGCATGTCCTTGCGGATCTTGACGATGGCGTTTTCGTGCACCAGCATCTGCTCGGCAAACGACGACAGGTTGAGGAACTGGTTGAGTTTTTCCGAGCGCGCCCAGGACAGCCGGTTCGATACGCCCGGCAGCAACTTCACCGTGGTGTCGGTGCACAAGACCGGCCGCCCGGTCGAACAATTGTCGCAGGTGCCGCAAAACACCGACAGGCAGGTCACGACATGATCGCCGGGCTTGACGTAAGTCACATCGGAGCCGACCTGCTCGACGACCCCGGCGGACTCGTGGCCGAGCACAGCCGGCAGCGGATGCGGATAGAGCCCCTCCATGAAATGCAGATCGGAGTGGCAGAGGCCCGCCACGGTGGTGCGGATCAGCACTTCGCGCGGGCCGGGCTTCTGCAGGCTGACATCCTCGATTACCAGCGGCTTGTTGACTTCATGCAGGACGGCGGCCTTCATCGGTAATTTCCTTTTTTGTCAATGCCCGAGCTTTTGAAACGTGATTGATGCGGGTTGCGGGATATTGCGATCCATCGTCAGGTTGCGACCCTCGCCGGATCGCATGTCAGAGCCTACGCCGCCACCAGCAGCTCGCCAACCTCGGCGATGCCGACCTCGCGCCCGCCGAGCAGATGGCCGGTGATGGCACGCTGCGCCGCATTTTCCGTGAGCCGGAACGGATCATTGGCGGAGACCCGATGATCGACCACCATGCGCGACAGCAGCAGCCGGCGCGCATCGCCGCGCATGGCGTGGATACGTCCGCCTTCCCATGCCAGCGCCACCGCGCTGGCGACATGATAGAGCAGGCTGGTGGCGCGTCTCGCCTCGGCTTCGCTGTCGGTGCGGCCGGCCGCCTCGCGGGCGAAGCCGATGGCGCGGTCAGCGAGGTCGCGCAGCCGGCCGCACCAGGCTTGCGGCACGCCGGCGCAGTCGTCGAGGCGGGCATGCAGATCCGCCGCCAGCGCCGCCTCGGCGCCATGGCGGCCGACCGCGCGCTTCAGCGCATCGAGCGCCACGATATTGCCGGTGCCTTCCCAGATCGAGCCGAGATGGGCGTCGCGCAGCAGCCTTGCTGTGGCGAATTCCTCGACGTAGCCGATGCCGCCGCGCATCTCCAGCGCGTCGCCGCAGACCTTGCGCGCGTCGCGGGTGGCGCGGAATTTCAGGGTCGGCGTCAGGATCCGCAGCAGTGCGGCGGCGTCCTGGCTGCCGGCCTCGGCGCGGTCGAGCGCGTCGGCGGTGAGAAAGCTCATCGACAGCGCCTGCTCGGTGGCCAGCATGATCTTCATCAATTGTCGCCGCGCCAGCGGCAAATCGATGATGCGGCTGCCGAACACCACGCGATTTTGCGCCACCGCCATCGCGTCGTGATGCGCCCGCCGCATCAGCGCGGTGGATTTGACGCCGTTGGAGAGCCGCGACGAATTCACCATCTCGGCCATCTGCACGAAGCCGCGATCGAGCCGCCCGACCGCATAGGCGATCGCGCCTTCCAGCTTGATCTCGCCCGACGCCATCGAGCGGGTGCCGAGCTTGTCCTTCAGCCGGACGATCCGGTAGTGATTGGGCGAGCCGTCGTCGAGCCGCCGCGGCATCAGGAACAGGCCGACGCCCCGGGTGCCGCCAGGCGCGCCCTGCGGCCGCGCCAGCAGCATCACCACCTCGGCATCGGCATTGGAGCAGAACCATTTCTCGCCCGTCAGCCGCCAGTGATCGCCTTGCTGCACCGCCGATGTGGTCAGCTTGCCGACGTCAGAGCCGCCTTCCTTCTCGGTCATGAACTGGCCGCCCTGGGTCAGCTTGCCGATGTCGGTTTGGGTCAGGCCGTCGAGATATTTCGCCTTCAAGGCCTCGTCGCCGAAGCGCGACAGCAGCTTGGCGCAGCCGTCGGTGACATTGATCGGGCAGCCCAGGCCGAACTCGGCCTGGTTGAACAGGAAGGTGAAGGCGTGCTTGGCCACCACCGGAAAGGTTTGCGGCCAGCCCAGAATGCCCTTACGCACCGACATCGCGTGAATGCCGAATTCGCCGAACGCGGCGCGCTCCAACTCGCGATAGGCCGGATGATACTCGATCCACTGGGCGTCGCGGCCGAAGCGGTCACGCTGATGCAGCACCGGGACATGGCGGTCGGCCAGCCGCGCGCATTCGTCGAGGTGGCCGCCGGCCAGGGCGCCCAAGCGGTCGAGGTGCGGCTCGATATGGCGGAACAGCGGTTCCGGCAGGTGGATGCGCAGCAGATCCGTCAACGCCGGATCGGCGCGGTAGAAATTCATGCCGGAGGTATCCGGCGCGAGCAAACCGGGCTGCCCGGCTTCGGAGGTTGCGTCGTGCTGGCTCACTAGGTGCATTTGCTGCCCTTGTCGGTTCCGCGCCGTATTGCGATGCTATAGATCATCTCCAGACCAAGCAGGCGACAGCCGGTCAGGAAACTTGAAATCGGAGGATCGCCCATGGCGGCCGACTATCGCATCTTTGGCGCCGAAATGTCGCCCTACTCGGTCAAGATCCGCTCCTATTTTCGCTACAAAGGCATCCCTCATCAATGGATTTTGCGCAATGCGGCGAGCCAGGCGGAATACGAACAATACGCCCGGATGCCGATCATTCCGCTCGTCGTTACGCCGCAGGGTGTCGGCATTCAAGACTCCACCCCGATCATCGACCAGATCGAGCGATTGCATCCGCAGCCCTCGATCCATCCCGACGACCCCGTCACCGGCTTCATTTCCGCCCTTATCGAGGAATTCGGCGACGAGTGGGGGAATAAATGGATGTTTCACTACCGCTGGGCGCGCGACATCGACCAGATCAGCTCGGCGGGGCGAATCGCGCGTATGCGCAACCCCAGGGCCGGCGAGCAGGAGCATGCGGCGTTCGCAAGCCAGGTGCGCGCCCGCATGGTGGACCGGCTCTGGTTCGTCGGCTCCAACGCGGTGACCGCGCCGCAGATCGAAGCCGGCTTTCTCGACATGCTGGAGTTGCTGGAGAACCATCTCGCCGGCCGCAGCTACCTGTTCGGCGCACGGCCGGCGTTTGGCGACTTCGGCCTGTGGGGCCAATTCTATGAACTGTGGACCGATCCCACCGCCGGCGCCTTGATCGAGGGCGGCGCGCCGCATGTGCTCGACTGGGTGCAGCGGATGTTGTGGCCCCGGGCCGAGGGCGCGTTCGAGGCCTGGACGACGCTGCAGCCGACCCTGATGCCGATCCTGAGCAGACAGGCGGGCGGGCAGTTCATGCCTTGGACCGCGGCCAACGCCAAGGCGCTTGCGGAAAAGCAGGAAGAGTTCGCTGTCGCGCTCGGCGACAAGATCTGGATCCAGAAGCCGCAGAAATATCACGCGCGATCGCTGGCGGCGCTGCGCGCCCGTTATGCGGAGATCGCCGACAAGTCCGCGCTCGATTCGGTCCTGCAGGCCGCCGGTTGCCTGGCCGGATTGCATGGCTGAAGACCCGTCGCAGAAATCAGGGAGAAGGCAGATGGAAAAGCCGAACTACAAGACCGCTTTGATTGTCGGCGCCGGCGAGGGCCTCAGTGCATCGCTGGCGCGGCTGTTGGCCCGTGAAGGCATCCGCGTCGCGCTCGCCGCACGCGGCAGCGAAAAGCTTGGCGCGCTCTGCAGCGAGACCGGGGCAAAGGCGTTTGCCTGCGACGCCACCGCTCCCGATGACGTCGAGCGGCTGTTTGGCCTCGTCGAGCGCGAGATCGCCGCGCCCGACCTCGTGGTCTACAATGCCAGCGCCAGGGCACGCGGCGCGTTCGTCGATCTGGTCCCCGCCGATGTCGCCCAGGCGATCGCGGTCAGCGCGTTCGGCGGCTTCCTGGTGGCGCAGCAGGCTTTGAAACGGATGTTGCCCAATGGGCATGGCGCGATCCTGTTCACCGGCGCCTCCGCCAGCGTCAAGGGCTATCCGCAATCGGCGCCGTTCGCGATGGGCAAGTTCGCGCTGCGCGGCCTTGCCCAGAGCCTGGCGCGCGAAATGTCGCCGCAGGGAATCCACATCGCGCATTTCGTGATCGACGGCGGAATTCGCAGCGCGGCGCGCACCGAGCCTGCCGATCGGCCGGATTCGATGCTCGATCCCGATGCCATTGCCATGAGTTACTGGAGCCTGCTGCAGCAGCCGCGCAGCGCCTGGAGCTGGGAGATGGAATTGCGGCCCTGGGTCGAAAAATTCTAGCTTCTCAGGCCGCGGCCATCCCGCTCAGCGCCAGGCCTTGCGCCGCCAGCCGCCAGCTCGCGCAGGGAATTTCCTGCGGCGCCAGCGCGATATGTTTTTCGAAGCGCACCAGCTTCCAATCGTCGGGATTGCGCGTGAAGCCAAAACCGGATTTGCGCGCCAGCCCCATCATGACGTCGTTGGAGCGCAGGGTATCGCCGAACAGCCGTACGGCGCCAAAGGCAGCAGCGCGGCATTCAAGATTGCGCAGCAACGCCGAGCCGATGCCCTGGCCATGCCAGCGGTCGTCGACCGACAGGCCGAACTCGAAGCTGGCGCTGTCGGGCTCCAACCCGTAGCGGGCCTCGCCGACAATTGTCTCAAAGCCATCGATCGTCATCAGTGCCATTACGCTGAAACGATCATGCTCGCCGGCGTGAATGAAATGTTCGAGTTCGACCCGAGGCAGTTCGCTCATGGCGCCGAGGAAACGATTGTAGCGGGAACGCGCCGAGAGCGCCCGGAAATAACCCTGCAGTGCTTCCGCGTCGCCCGGCTCGACGAAGCGGACCGTGATGGATCGGCCGCCTGCCATCCGCAGAATATCCGAGTGCTGCCGCAGATCGTCGAACTGAAGCCTCGTCATGGGCATTCTCCCGCGGTTTTCCAGAAACGGTCGCCGGCACCCCCCTTGACGAGGCGGCGCCGGCTTTGCGGCCGCTCAGGCCCGCCAGAACGGCTTTTCGGCTTCGTGGACGATGTCGCTCCAGGAAAGCCCGACATCGTGCAGGTCGCGATCGGTCCATTGCGCCAATTCGCGCCGCTGGCGCTGGCGGTCGCGCCACAGATGCAAGGTCTCGCCGAGTTGCACCAAAATCCCGGAACCATGATGATTTATCATCGATTCATGAGAGCAGGTGGACATTTTTGCCTCCTAAAGCTAAGCTGTTGCAGGCAATATCTTCGGTATCCGGGCTTTGGACAAACGACACTTTGTACCGATTCAGATGACATAAACTCATGCATGATTTTTTTGCCAGATGACCGCACGGCTGCCCTCCCTCAATGGCTTGCGGGCCTTCGAGGCCGCCGCCCGGCATCTCAGCTTCACCCATGCGGCTTCCGAACTGAACGTCACGCAAACCGCCATCAGTCATCAGATCCGGCGTCTCGAGCAGGAACTGGGGATCAGGCTTTTCGTCCGGCAGAACCGGGCGCTGGTGCTGACGCCCGAGGCCAGGGATTATCTCCCCGGCGTCCGTGCCGCCTTCAACGATCTGCGGCTCGCCACCGATCGCTTGCAGCGCAAGGACAACGACCATGTGCTGACGGTTTCCACCCTGGCATCGCTCGCCGCAAAATGGCTGCTGCCGCGGCTTTCCGCATTCCAGGAAGCCCATCCCGGCATCGAGGTTCGCATCACCACGTCGACCGCCCTGGTCGACTTCAAGGGCGGCGATGTCGATGCCGCGATCCGCTACGGCCGCGGCCATTGGCCCGGCCTGCGGGCCGACTGGCTGACCGCCGACCATTTGTTCCCGGTTTGCAGCCCGGCGCTGCTGACCGGCAACAAGCCGCTGCGGTGCCCGCAGGATCTGGCCAATTGGACGCTGCTGCATAGCAGCGGAGGCTATGATGACGACTGGCGGCTATGGCTGACCGCCGCCGGGCTGCCGACCGACATCTCTAAGCAGCCGGGACTGACCTTCGACCTGATCCTGATGACGGTGCAGGCCGCGATCGACGGCATCGGGGTGGCGATGGGCCGGACCTCCTATGTCGAGGCCGACATCGCCAAGGGCCGCCTGGTGGTTCCGTTCAACATCACCCTGCCGGCGGACGCCGGCTTCTATCTGGTGTCGCCCGAGGCACGGGCGGATACGCCCAAGCTCCGGGCATTCCGGCAATGGCTCGTCGCCTCGGTGCAGAGCAAGCCCTGACAAGACACCGACCGCGAGGGCGATAACCGGTTGATGGCGCGTTTTCCGGTTGGTCGCTCCGCGCCGGCATGGCAGATTGCCGCCTCAAGGCAGATCAACTGCCGGCCGGCGAGCGGCGTTTTCGCACCGGCCCGACTGGGGGGAAAGAGATTGCAGGACGCCAACAGCGCAGCGCCCATGATACAGAGCAAGGCCACGGGCTTCTGGCCCGGGGGCTGGTGGGCCATTGTCGACTACAAAATCGGCATCGTTCCGGTGCCGGTTTTCGTGGTGCTGCTCGCGGTGATTGCCGGTTTCGCGCTCACCGGGGCCGTGCCGTCGGACATCCTGATGGCGATCGTGCTGCTCTCGATGGGCGGCTTTACCTGCGCCGAACTGGGCAAGCGAATTCCGATCATCCGCAATATCGGAGCGGCGGCGATCTTTGCCACCTTCATCCCGTCCTACCTTGCCTTCCATCATTTGTTGCCGGCCGCGATCCTGGCATCGGTGAAGGACTTCACCAAGGATTCCAACTTCCTGTACCTGTTCATTTCCTGCATCATCGTCGGCAGCATCCTGGGGATGGACCGCGGCGTCCTGGTCAAGGGCTTCCTCAAGATATTTGTTCCGCTGGCCGCAGGCTCGGTCGCCGGCGGCGTGGTCGGGACGCTGGTCGGCGTCCTGCTCGGCCTCGGCGCCTATCACAGCTTCTTCTTTGTCGTGGTCCCGATCATGGCCGGCGGCGTCGGCGAGGGCGCGATCCCGCTCTCGATCGGCTACGCGCAGATCCTGCACCAGCCGCAGGGCGAGCTCTTCGCACAGGTCCTGCCGCCGGTCATGCTCGGCAGCCTGACCGCAATCCTGCTGTCGGGCACGCTCAATTATGTCGGCAAGAAATATCCGCACCTCACCGGCGAAGGCCGCCTGCAACCGGGCGAGCACGACGAACTCGAGTTCGAGGAGGACGACGCCGACGACCGCGTCGACGTCACGACGGTGGCCGCCGCCGTGGTGACCGCGGTGACGCTTTATCTGATCGGCGCGCTGGCGCAGCGGCTGCTCGGCTTTCCCGCGCCGGTGGTGATGCTGGTAATCGCGGTGTTGCTGAAGCTGACGCGGGCGGTGTCGCCGACGCTGCAGGTCGGGGCTTTTCACGTCTACAAGTTCTTCTCCACCGCCGTCACCTATCCCCTGCTGTTCGCCATCGGCGTCGCGCTGACGCCGTGGGACAAGCTGGTGGCCGCGTTCACACTGCCTTATGTCGTCACCATCGTCTCGACGGTGGTGACGATCATTGCAACTGGATTCGTGGTCGGGGGCTGGCTGAAGATGTATCCGATCGACACCGCGATCGTCACCGCCTGCCACAGCGGACAGGGCGGCACCGGCGATGTCGCCATCCTCACCGCGGGAAATCGCATGCAGCTGATGCCGTTTGCCCAGATCGCCACCCGGATCGGCGGCGCCATTACCGTGACCACGGTGCTGATCGCCCTGACGCAGATCGGATAGCGTTTGCCGTTTGCGGCTCTCTTCCCTCATGCCGGCGCCGAGCCCTTCCGGCGGCCCTCCCCTTCCGCTAGGCTATTGTTTCGACGGCAGGTTCAAACCGATGTCCTGAAATCCCATCCTCGATCGCTGCGGCGAACCGCAAGCCCACCGGCAAGCGGGTCCGGTACCGACGGCGATGCCCGCCGCGCCCCGCGGCGCCAATCACCTCCGGAGCCGCCGACGGCACCGGCGACTTCAACAGCGCTCCGTTCGTGACGGATCCGACGATTCTCAACCTAAAGGGCATAAGCATGTCGACAGTGTCGCAACCGCCGCAGATCAAGTCGCGCATCGGCGCCATTCTGCGCGCCACCAGCGGTAATTTCCTCGAACAATTCGATTTCTTCCTGTTCGGCTTTTATGCCAGCTATATCGGCAACGCGTTCTTTCCGAATGTCGACGAAACCGCCAAACTGCTCAGCACCTTCGGCGTGTTCTGGCTCGGCGCCATGATGCGCCCGGTCGGCGCCATCGTGCTCGGCGCCTATATCGACCGCATCGGCCGGCGACTCGGCCTGATCGTCACGCTGGCGATCATGGCGATGGGCACGGTCATCATCACCATCTGCCCGAGCTATGCCGCGATCGGGATTGCAGCGCCGGTGATCGTCGTGATCGGCCGCTTGCTGCAGGGCTTTTCCGCCGGCGTCGAACTCGGCGGCGTCTCGGTCTACCTCTCCGAGATCGCCACGCCCGGCAACCGGGGTTTCTACACCTCGTTCCAGTCATCGAGCCAGCAGGTCGCCATTTTCGTCGCCGCGCTGATCGGCTTTACACTGAACAAGCTGATGCCGGCAGCCACCATCGCGGCAGGCGGCTGGCGTATCCCGTTCCTGATCGGCTGCCTCATCATTCCCGTGATTTTCGTGCTGCGCCGATCGCTGGAGGAGACCCCTGAATTTCTCGCCATGAAGAAACATCCGGCTACCTCGGAGATCTTCAGCTCGGCGGCGGTCAACTGGAAGATCATCGTGCTGGGAATGATGCTGGCGGCGATGACCACCGTGACCTTCTACTTCGTCACCGTCTTTACGCCGTCCTTCGGCAAGGAGCTTCACCTCTCCGCCCAGGACAGCCTGCTGGTCACTTTGCTCGTTGCGGTGACCAACTTCATCTGGAATCCGGTCGGCGGCGCGCTGTCGGACCGGATCGGCCGCAAGCCGGTATTGATGGCGATCGCGGGCCTGTCCTTCGTCACCGCCTATCCGGCGCTGCACTGGCTCACCGCCGCGCCGAGTTTCGGTAAATTGCTGGCGGTCGGAATGATGTTTTCGCTCTATTTCGGCGTCTACAGCGGCACCATGCTGGGGGCGCTGGTGGAGATCGTGCCGGCGCATGTCCGCACCACCTGCTTCTCGCTGGCATTCGCTCTCGCCGCGGCGCTGTTCGGCACGTTCACGCCGTATGCGGCCCTCAGGCTGACGGCAATGACCGGCGACAAGGCGTCCCCCGGCTTCTGGCTGATGGCCGCCGCGGCGAGCGGCTTCATCGCCGCGGCCGTGATCTACCGCCACGGCGCGGTCGAGGCGCGCGAGCGGGCGGTGTCCGCGCAGCGGGCGTAGGCGTCCCGGCCGGGGATCGCCTGGCCGCGGCTTGATTTCCACGCAAACGAAGCTAACAAGCCGGCATGGTGGACCTGACCCAAAGATACGACGTGCTGGTGATCGGCGGCGGCAATGCCGCGCTGTGCGCGGCGATCAGCGCGCGGCGGGCCGGCGCCTCGGTGCTGGTGCTGGAGGGCGCGCCGAAATTCTATCGCGGCGGCAACACCCGCCACACCCGCAACATGCGCTGCGCCCATGATGCCGCGACCGAGATCCTCACCGGGCCCTATAGCGAGCAGGAATTCTGGGAGGACCTGCTGCGGGTCACCGGCGGCGAGACCGACGAGGAACTCGCGCGGCTGATGATCCGGGAATCCAAGGACATTCTCGGCTGGATCGTCGAGCAGGGCGTGCGCTGGCAGCCGTCGCTCGGCGGCACGCTGAGCTTGGGGCGGACCAATTCGTTCTTTCTCGGCGGCGGCAGGGCGATGCTGAATGCGCTCTATCTGACCGCCGAGCAGCTCGGCATCGACATCCTCTACGATGCCGAGGTGCTCGACCTCAAGGTCGACAACGGCATGTTCCTCTCCGCCGAACTGCGCCGGGACGGTGGGGCCGTCAGCGTGCGCGCCTCGACCCTGGTCGCCGCCGCCGGCGGGTTCGAGGCCAACATCGAGTGGCTCAAGCAGTACTGGGGCGAGGCCGCCGACAATTTCCTGATTCGCGGCACGCCCTATAATCGCGGCTCGATCCTCAAGATGCTGCTGGCCAGCGGCGTCCAGCAGGTCGGCGATCCGACGCAATGCCACGCGGTGGCGATCGACGCCCGGGCGCCCAAATTCGACGGCGGCATCATCACCCGGCACGACTCGGTGGTGTTCGGCATCGTCGTCAACAGGATGGCGCTGCGCTTCTACGACGAGGGCGAGGACATCTGGCCGAAGCGCTACGCGATCTGGGGCCGCCTGGTCGCCGCCCAGCCGGACCAGATCGCCTACATCATTTTCGACGCGAGCTCGCGCAATAGCTTCATGCCGACGCTGTTTCCGCCGATCGAAGCCGGTTCGATCGCCGAACTGGCCGGCAAGTTCGACCTCGATCCCGGCCAGCTGGAAAAAACCATCGCCGATTTCAACGCCGCGGTCAGGCCGGGAACCTTCGATCACACCATCCTCGACGATTGCCGTACCGAGGGACTTTCGCCGCCAAAAACCCACTGGGCGCGGCGGATCGAAACTCCGCCCTATTATGCCTATCCGGTGCGGCCCGGCATCACCTTCACCTATCTCGGCACCCGCGTGAACCGCCAGGCGCGGATGCTGATGCAGGACGGCAAGCCTGCCGCCAACATGTTCGCCGCCGGCGAGATCATGGCGGGAAATGTCCTGGGCAAGGGCTACGCGGCCGGAATCGGCATGACCATCGGCAGCGTGTTCGGCCGGATCGCGGGACGGGAAGCGGCGCAAAATGCACGGAACTAGCATCCTCGAGGAGGCCGACCGCCTGATGACGGTCTGCAATTCCTGCCGCTACTGCGAAGGCCTCTGTGCGGTATTTCCGGCGATGGAGATGCGCCGCTCGTTTGCCGACGGCGACCTCAATTATCTCGCCAATCTCTGCCACGGCTGCGGCGCCTGCTACACCGACTGCCAGTTCTCGCCGCCGCATGAATTCAATGTCAATGTGCCGAAGACGCTGGCGATGGTGCGCGCCGATTCCTATGCCGCCTATGCCTGGCCGCGGATGTTTTCAGGGCTGTTTGCACGCAACGGCCTTGCCATCAGCCTGATCGCGGCGTTGAGCGTCGCGGCGTTCATTTTCGGCTTCGCCGCCCTTGACGACCACCAGGTGCTGTTCGGCATCCATACCGGCCCAGGCGCTTTCTACCGGCTGATGCCGCACAACGCGATGGCAGCGCTGTTCGGCGCGGCGTTTCTCTACGCCATCGCAGCGTTGGCGATGGGCGTGCGCGTCTTCTGGCGCGACATCGGCGAGCCCTCGAACGTGCTGGCAGACCCGCCCTCGCTGTGGCAGGCGATCAAGGACGCCGGACGGTTGCGCTATCTGGACGGCGGCGGGGTCGGCTGCGTCAACGAGGACGAGCGGCCGAGCGACCGCCGCAAGATCTATCATCATCTGACGTTCTACGGTTTTATGCTGTGCTTCGCCGCGACCTGCGTGGCGACGCTGTACCACTATCTGCTGGCGCGCGAGGCGCCCTACCCCTGGTGGGACCTGCCGGTGCTGCTCGGCACGCTGGGCGGCGTCGGACTGCTGATCGGGCCGCTCGGCCTGTTCGCCGAAAAATGGAAGCGCGATCCCGCGCTGGTCGACCAGGCACGCGCCGGCATGGACACCGCCTTCATCGCCATGCTGTTTCTGACCAGCCTGACCGGCATGGCGCTGCTGCTGGCGCGCAACAGCGCGGCGATGGGACCGCTGCTTTCGCTGCATCTCGGCGTGGTGTTTGCCCTGTTCATCACCATGCCCTACGGCAAGTTCGTGCACGGCATCTATCGCTTCATGGCGCTGGTGCGCTATGCGGGGGAGCGACACGCATTGGTGCGGGCGCCGGCGGATTGACCCTCGATCTCTACAGATCCACCACCACGTAGTCGCTGTCGACCGACACCGCGATGGTTTCCGCCACATAGGGGCCCTTCACCACGCTTGCGCCAGGCTCGATATTGACCGGATAGGCCCTGGTCCGGAACCGCTTCGGGTCGCAGTAGGACTGCCCGGTCCTGATATCGAATTCCCAACCGTGCCAGGGGCAGCGCAGGATTTCGCCGAGCCGGGTATATTCGATGGCGCCGGGATCGGACGATTGCGCGAGCCCGATCAGCGGTCCTTCGCACAGCGCCGCGCCCTGGTGCGGGCAGCGGTTCAGCAGGCCGAAATATTCGCCGTTGATGTTGAACACCGCGATCGGCCGCGCGTCGATGGTGAGGAATTTGCGGCTGCCCGGCGGCAGCTCGGCCACCGGCGCAATGACATGGCGGGTCATGTTGTCTTACGCCAGCCCGTAAAGCTTCTGCGCATTGCCGAGATAGAACGCTTCGCGGTTGGCGTCGCTGACGCCCGCCGGCAGCACCCGCGACGGCTCGTCATAGTCCCAGTGCGGATAGTCGGTGGCGAACAACAATTTGTCCCAGCCGACCCAGTCGATCACCTCCAACAGATGGTCGCGCCGTTCCGGGTCCTCCATCGGCTGCGTTGTCCAGAAGATATGGTCGCGAATGGTTTCCGACGGCGGCCGCCTGACATGCGGCACCTCGCTTTTCAGCCGTTGCCAGCTCTTGTCGAGCCGCCACGCCAGCGACGGCGCCCAGCCGAAGCCGGCCTCGATCATGATCATCTTGAGGCCCGGGTGTCGTTCGAACACGCCCTCCAGCACGAGGCTGGCCAGCGCGGTCTGCTGGCACTGCGAATGGCCGACCATCTCCTCGATGTAGTAGCTCGGCCAGCCGGAGGCCGTGATCGGATTGCCGCCGAAGCCGAAGGCATGCACGCCGACCGGAAGCCCCGCCTCCTCGGCCGCCTGGTAGATCGGCCAGTAGCGGCGCTGGCCGAGCGGCTCGACATTGCGGCTGAGCAGCAGCACCTGGACGAAATTCCTGTCGCCAGCGCGCTTTTTGATTTCGGCGGCTGCGGCCAGGCCGTCCTCGTTGGCGACCACCACCGAACCCTTCAGGCGGCTGTCCTGGCTGGTCCATTTGTCGATCTGCCAGTCGTTGATCGCCGAGCAGATCGCCGCACTGAGATCGTGGTTGCGGATGCCCTGCCCGGTGTTGAGCGGATTGAGCACGCCGAGCACGACATTGTTCGGATCCAGATGCTGCTTCTGCATGAACGACAGCGACGAGCCCTGCGGGCCGCCTTCCGGCGGGTAGGCATCGCGGCGCGACGCATTGGGCTGCGCCTTCGGATAGGGCGGGCCTTCCATCATGCCCTGATAGGGATGCTTGTCATAGGTCTCGAGGTGCGCGTGCCAGCGCCTGGCCAGATAGGGATACAGCTCGGTTCTGGTGGCGCGCGCCGGGTGAATATCGCAATCGGCGATCGCGGTCCTGGCATCGACCGATGATGCCGGCTCCGGATGCTTGCGGAACTGCACGTTCATGGCGTCGTCTCCTCGAATACGGCCTGCATCAGCCGGCCGTAGGTCGCGAGCGGGTTGTCGATCATGATCTTGCGCACCAGTGCGGGCGACATGCCCTCCGGCAGCGCGGCGTCGCCGTCGAATTGCCAGTGCGGATAGTCGGTCGAGAATAGGAGCAATTCGTCCGACTGCATATGGTCAAACAGGCGGTTTAATGTCGTCGGATCCGGCGGGGCGTCGATGGGCTGCAGCGAAAACCGGATGTTGCTGCGCACAATTTCCAGCGGCGCGCGATCCACCCATGGCGTCTCCATCCTTATGCCGCGCCAGAACTTGTGCAGCCGCCACAGATAGGACGGCAGCCAGGTGAAGCCGGACTCCAGCATCACCATCTTCAGCTTCGGATGCCGCACGAACACCCCCTCGACAATCAGGCTGGTCAGCTGGGTCTGGAAGGCCTGCGCCTGGGCGACGTAATCCTCGATGTGATAGGAGCCCCAGCCCACCGAGCTCGGCGGGTTGTGGTAATTGCTGCCGGCATGGATGCCGATCGGCAGCCCGTGCCGCTCCGCCGCGGCGTAGATCGGCCAGTAGGCGCGCTTGCCGAGCGGCATGTCGCCCATGACCAGCATCAGGACCTGGACGAAGCGCGGGTCGGCGGCGCAGCGTTCGACTTCGGCGACCGACTTCTCGATGCTCTGCACCGGAATCACGATCGAGCCGCGCAGCCTGTGATCGCGGTCGAGCCACTCCTTCGCCAGCCAGTCGTTCAGCGCCCGGCAGAAGGCGTCCGCCATATCCTCCGAAAACACCATCTGCACGCCGTAGAGCGGATTGCAGATGCCGTAGCGGGTCCCGAACGGATCCAGCGCCTGCGCCCGCATATCGTCGAGGCTCGATCCCGGCTTGCCCCTGGAGGGCCGCCAGTCCGGCCGCGAGGTAATCGGGGAATTCGGCGGATAGGATTGCGACACCAGGTCGGTCATTCCCCGCGTCGTGACCTGGTCGCGCCAGTAATCGTCGAGATAGGGCAACAGGCTGGTGAGGTGGGGCACGGCGGGATGCAGATCGCAATCCACACCGCCGGGGATCGGCGACGTCATGGCTGGCTTCCTCTGGCGCGACGCTCTATCACGGCTTCTTGCAGGCCGCGCCGCTTGGTTCCCGAGCCGCATTCAAGCAGGCTCATCGCCGGCCCGCAACTCGGCAGACCACACGGTCGGCTGCAGGGGAATCGGAAAATGCAACGCCAGGGAGGGGTGGCTGATGAAAGAGCTGATTGCGACCGCGGAGAAAATCGCGGCCCGGCTGATCGACCGGCGGCAGACCGTCGCGGTCGCCGAATCCTCGACTGGCGGCCTGATCTCGGCGGCGCTGCTCGCGGTGCCCGGCGCCTCGGCCTATTTCCTCGGCTCCGCCGTGGTCTACACCCGCGATGCGCGACGGATACTGATGGATATTCCCGACGATGCGATGAAAGGAATCCGTTCGGCCTCGGAAACCTACGCAAAGCTGCTGGCGAGCCGGATCCGGGCGCGATTTTCCTGCGACTGGGGCCTGTCGGAGACCGGCGCGACCGGCCCCACCGGCAACCGCTATGGCGACGCTGCCGGCCACAGCTGCATCGCGGTCGCCGGTCTTGAGCCATACGCGATGACACTGGAGACTGGCAGCGCCGACCGGCTCGCCAACATGCATGTATTCGCCGGCACCGCGCTTGATTTCCTGCTGCAGGCGCTGTCGCGCTGAGGAGAACGGACGAAGCGCTAACAGGCCTGCGTGACCCAAGCGGGCAGCCGGGCAAACCACGGCCGCGCCGTCTCGAGTTGCGCCGCCAGTTGCAATAACCGATCCTCTTGGCCGAACCGCGCGACGAATTGCACGCCGAGCGGCAGCCCCTCCGCGGTCCAGTGCAGGGGCACGCTCATCGCCGGCGTGCCCGTCAAATTGGCGAGCTGCGTGAACGGCACATATTGCAGGCTGTCGCGCGCGAGCTTGTCGACGGTGCCGTCAAGCAGGCCGCTGCGCGCCAGAAGCCCAAGCAGCCCGACGCGATCGAGCAGGTTCAGCACCGCCTGCTCCGCGGCGCTCGGATCGCCCTGGCCATGGCGGATCGGCGGATGCGCCAGCGTCGGCGTCAGCAGCAGGTCGTAGCGCTGATGGAAGCGCGAAAGCGCCCTGGCGAATTCATTCCACTTCAGCAACTGCGTGGTCAGCGTCGCCGCAGAGGTGGCGCCGCCGAGCATCGCCAGCAGCCGCGTCAACAGCTCGAAATCGGAACTGCGGGCGCCGGCGGCGCGGGCCTGCGCCACCATCGCCGGAACCTGTCCGAAATAGACGTGCAGGAAGGCCTTGGCCAGCGCAACGCCATCGATATCGGGTGCGGCTTCCTCGACCACGTGGCCGAGGCTGCCGAGCAGTTTGGCCGCCTCGCTCACCGCCGCCACGGCCTCGGGGTGCACTTCAGTTCCAATCGGCGAAGCCGCGGTAAAGCCGATGCGGAGCCGTCCGGGATCGCGCCGCATCAGCGTTGCATACGGCTCGGCCGGCCTCGATACCGCAAAGGGATCGCCGGGCTCCCCGCCCGCCGAGACGTCGAGTGCTGCCGCGGTGTCGCGCACGCTGCGCGAGATCACGCCTTCGCTCGATGCGCCGTACCAATATTCGCCATAAGCGGGTCCGGAGGAAATCCGTGCGCGCGAGGGGCGCAATCCGAACAGCCCGCAACAGGCGGCGGGAATCCGGATTGAACCACCGCCGTCATTGCCTGCGGCCATCGGCACCACTCCCGAGGCGACCGCGGCGGCCGCGCCACCGCTGGAGCCGCCCGGCGTGTGATCGAAATCCCAGGGATTGTTGGCGCGGCCGAACAGTTGCGAGTCCGACACCGCCTTGAGGGCAAATTCCGGCAGATTGGTCTTGCCGAAAATCAGCAAGCCGGAATCGAGATAGCGCTGCACCACATAGGCGTGCGCGGGCGCGACGATGCCGAGCATCGAGCGGCTGCCATAGCTCGTCGCCAGGCCGGCATAGTCCTGCGCGCAATCCTTGATCAGGAAGGGAACGCCGGCGAAGGGGCCGGCAAGCGGCTTCTTCAATTGGGCGCGAGCTTGGTCCTCCATCAGGCGGCAGATCGCATTGGTCTTCGGCTGGGCGGCCGCGTTCTGCCGCAGCGCGAGGTCAAGCAATTGTGCCGCGCCGATCTCACCGCGCGCGACGCATTCGGCGAGGCCGACCGCGTCGTGCTGCAAGTACTCGCTCAGCTTCATGGCGCCCCCTCCCCGCAAAGCGATGCTAGCACGCCATGCGGGAGTTCAAACCCATTTGCGAAATTACTGTGACACAGGAACCAGCAATCCAATACCGCTGTTGGGGAGATGTCCGGTGCGGACGTGCGCGTCGCCAAAGGAATGATCAGCCATGACGGATGCCACCATGAACGAGACGGACATTCTGGCGCGAATGGACGACTCCGGGATCACCCGGCAACACTGGAAGATCATGTTCATCTCGGGCATGGGCTTCTTCACCGATGCGTATGATCTTTTCATCATCGGTGTGGTGATGTCGATTCTGAAGGACGAGTGGCATCCATCTCCCTGGGCGGTGGGTCTCGTCACATCGACAGCGCTGCTGGCCGCGGCTTTCGGGGCCGTCATTTTCGGCCGCGTCGCCGATATGCTGGGGCGCAAGCGCATTTACGGTTACGAAGTCCTGGTGCTTGCGGCGGGGGCCATCGCGTCGGCATTTTCGCCCGATATATGGTGGCTGATCGGATTCCGGATTATCCTCGGCGTCGGCATCGGCGGCGATTATCCGGTCAGCGCTACGCTGATGAGCGAGTTTTCCGGCAAGAAGCACCGCGGCATGATGGTGTCCCTGGTCTTTGCGATGCAGGCTGCGGGCCTGATCGTCGGTCCGCTGCTGGCAGCGGCCTTACTGGGCTCCGGCTTGCCAAAGGACCTGGTGTGGCGGCTGCTGCTGGCGTTCGGTGCCATACCGGCGCTCGCCGTGTTCCAGATGCGGCGGCATATGGCGGAAAGCCCGCGCTATCTGCTGGCCGCCGGCCAGCACCAGGATGCCCACGCCGCAGCCGGGCACGTGCTCGGCGACGACCATGGTACGGCGAGGGATGGCAAGGCGGCCGATAAAACCTCGTTCATCGAAGGTTTTGCGGCGCTGACGCGACGCCGTGACATGGCTATGAGGCTGATAGGCGCGAGCGCGGCCTGGTTTCTGATGGACTTCGCCTATTATGGCAACACCGTCAGCAGCCCGCTGGTGCTCCATGCGGTCTCGCCGGGCGATAACCTGATGACCGAGACGCTGACGCAGCTGGCGATCTTCGCAATCGCAGCTGTGCCCGGTTATTTCGTGGCCGCCGCCATGATGGACCGTATCGGACGCAAAACCATCCAGGTCCTGGGTTTCGCCATGATGGCGCTGAGTTTCGCCGCCATGGGACTGATTCCCGGCATCGAGAAGCTGATCTACCCGTTCCTGATCATCTACGGCATCAGTTATTTCTTCACCGAGTTCGGGCCCAACGCGACAACCTTCGTGTATCCGGCCGAAATCTTTCCTGTGGCGGCCCGCACTACCGGCCATGGAATCGCGTCGGCCACCGGCAAGCTCGGCGGCTTTGTCGGCGTTTTCCTGTTTCCGATCCTGCTGAACGCGGGCGGTCTTCTCGCCGCCGAGTCGGTGGCCGCCGGCGTGAGCGTGCTTGGCATCCTGGTCACCGTCTTCATGCTGCCCGAGACCAAGAACAAGAGCCTCGAGGAACTCAGCATCGAAGACGCCGGAACGGCAGGGGCGTCAGCGCTTGCGGCATAGAACCCTGGCGGGCATGAAGGCGGCGCGCCGCCGCGCGCGTCACTTTTCCCGGAACGCGCGCATCAGCTGGTCCTTCAGCGGCTTGACCAGATAGGACATCAAGGTGCGGTCGCCGGTCTGCACAAAGGCTTCCACGGGCATGCCGGGAATCAATTTGACCTCGCCGAGACGGGCGACTTCCTCCGGCGGCATCGAGACGCGGATGGTGTAATAGGACTGCCCGGTGCGCTGGTCAGTGGTGACGTCGGGCGAGACCCGGGTTACGACGCCGTTCAATTCCGGGGTGGTGCGCTGGTTGAAGGCCGACAGCCGCAGCAAGGTCTTCTGGCCGATCTGCAGCTTGTCGATGTCCTGCGGATTGACCTTGGCCTCGACCTGCAGGTCGTCGGCCTGCGGCACGATCAGCATCAGGGCGTCGCCGGCGGTCACCACCCCGCCCACGGTATGAACCGTCGACTGCTCCACCATGCCGTCCTGCGGGGCGCGGATGTCGGTGCGCCGCAGCTGGTCCTCGGCGGTCACCTTGCGCTCGACGAACTCGCCGATCTTGTCGTTGGTCTCGCGCAGATCCTTGGAGACGTCGCTGACCAGATCCTTGTCGACCTGGATGATCTGCAGCTCGGTTTCGGTGATCTTGCCCCTGGCCTGGGCCCGCGACGCGACATATTGCGCGCGTTCGCCCGCCAGCCGGGCGGCGTCGCGCTCCAGCGTGGTCAGCCGGGTCAGCTGCACCAGATGCTGGTCATAGAGCCCGCGCACCCCGACCAGTTCCTGTTCGACCAGGGCGATTTCCCGGTCCTTGGCCTTCTCCTGGGCCTCGAGGCCGGCGATTTCCTCGTTCAGCTGCGTGACCCGCTCGCGCAACTGCGCCTTCTGCCCGATCCGCCCGGTGGTGCGGACCTCGAACAATTTGCTCTCGCTCGCCATCACGTTGCGGACATCGGGGTCGTCGGCGCGGTCGAGCAGCATTCGCGGAAACACGATTTTGTCGAGGCCCTGCTGTTCGGCTTCGAGCCGGGCGGCGCGCGCCCACAGGCCGTCGAGGTTCTTGGTGACGATCGCAAGACTGGCCTTGGTCACGGTGTCGTCGAGCCGCACCACCACGTCGCCGGCCTTGACCAGATCGCCGTCGCGCGCCAGCACCTCGCCGACCACCCCGCCGGTCGGATGCTGCACCTTCTTGACGTTGGATTCGACCACGATCGATCCCGGCGCGATCAGCGCACCCGAGAGCTCCGTCGTCGAGGCCCAGCCGCCGAGCCCGCCGGCCAGCACCAGCACCACCGCCAGCCCGACGATCAGATGCAGCCGGATCGAGGATCGCGCGCCCTGCGCTGCGCTGCCGCTCATGACTTGGCAACTCCTGCTTCGGAAACGATCTTGATCGGGGTGGGCGGCGCCACCCGCTGCAGCACCTGGCCCAGCACCGTTTCCTTGGGACCGAAGGCCTGCATGCGGCCGTCCTTGAGCACCAGGAGCTGGTCGACCGCCTCGATCCCGATCGGCCGGTGCGCCACCACCACCACGATGGCGCCGCGCTCGCGCGCGGCGCGAACCGCCCGGGTCAGCGCCTCGTCGCCCTCGGTATCGAGATTGGAATTCGGCTCGTCGAGCACGATCAGGAACGGATCGCCATAAAGCGCCCGCGCCAGCGCCACGCGCTGGGCCTGGCCGGCGGACAGCGCCGTACCGTGCTCGCCGATCTGGGTATCGTAGCCGTCGCGCATCTTGATGATCATCTGGTGGACGCCGGCTTCCTTCGCCGCCGCGATGATGCTCTCGGAGCTGGCCTCGGCATCGAACCGGCAGATGTTCTGGGCGACCGAACCGGCGAACAGCTCGACATCCTGCGGCAGATAGCCGATGTGGCGGCCGAGCACATCGGGCGACCACTGATCGAGTGCGGCGCCGTCGAGCCTCACCTTGCCGCGCAGCGGCTGCCAGACGCCGACCAGCGCGCGCACCAGCGAGGACTTGCCCGATCCGCTCGGCCCGATCACGCCCAGTCCGGTTCCAGCCTGGACCGTGAAGGTCACATCCTGGACCACGATCTTCTGGTCGCCCGGCGGCGCGATGCTGACGCCCTCGACCGACAGCCGGCTGGTCGGATTCTGCAGCAGCGTCTGCTCAGGCCGCGCCGGCAGCGATTCGAGGAGCCGGTTGAGGCGATGCCAGCTCTGCCGCGCGGCGACGAAGCCCTTCCAGTGCGCGATGGCCAGATCGACCGGGGCCAGCGCCCGCGCGCTCAGGATCGAGCCGGCGATGATGATGCCGGCGGTCGCCTCCTGATGGATCACCAGATAGGCGCCGACCCCCAGCACCGCCGACTGCAGGGTCATGCGCATGACCTTGGCGATCGCGCCGAGGCCGCCGGTGACGTCGCTGGCGCGCTGGTTGCCCGCCAGATATTTCTGGTTGGCCTCGCTCCAGCGCCGGGTCAGGCGCCCGGACATGCCCATCGCGACCAGCACCTCGGCATTTCGCCGGCTGGCGGCAGCGAGGTCGTTGCGGCGCGCCGCGAGCCCCATGGCCTCGCGAGCCGGCCGCCGCGACAGGAATTCGGTGACGAGGGTGAGGGTGACCAGGATGATCGCGCCAACCAGCGCCGTCAGCCCGATCATGACATGAAAGGCAAAGCAGATCGCCAGATAGAACGGCAGCCATGGCAGGTCGAAGAACGCGCCGGGCCCCATGCTGCCGAGGAACGAGCGGACATTGTCGAGATCGCGCAGCGGCTGCAGGCCGTCGTTGCGCCCGCCGACCATCAGCGGCAGCCGCACCACGGCATCGAACACCCTGGCGTTGAGGGCTTCATCGAGCGCGGTGCCGATGCGGCCGAGGATTCGCCCCCGAATCAGGTCGAGCACGCCCTGGGCGACGTACAATCCGCCGGCCAGGATGGCCAGGCCGACCAGCGTCGGCACGCTGCGGCTCGGCAGCACCCGGTCGTAGACCTCCAGCATGAACAGCGAGCCGGTCAGATAGAGCAGGTTGATCATGCAGCTCATGACGCCGACGCCAATGAACGCGCTGCGGCAGGCGCCGAGCGCATCGCCCAGTTCGGAACGCCGGACACCGGGAGCGGCTGCCATCAATGCTGGTCTCTTGCGAAGCTGCGGGAACCCCGATTCACGAGGGATGCCCCGATCCTACCGATTCCCGACGCCAAGGTCCATTACGGTTGGCGTTAACCTAAATGTCGGCGACGCCTCCGGCTGGCGCGACGCCGGGTCGGAACCAATCCGCCGCCCCGCGCTTGTATGGCGACATCATCAACATCTTCAGGAGAGATCATGATCCGGCGTTTTATCGGTATCGCTGCCCTTGCCGCCACAGTGGCACTTCCCTTGGCGGCCCAGGCCCAAGGGGTTCCCGGCGGAATTGACCAGGGCTCGCGCGAGGGCGAGCGAGCGGCCGGCCCGGTCGGCGCCGTGGTCGGCGGTGTCGTCGGCGGCGTGGTCGGGGGAGTCAACGGCATTCTCGGCATCGACCAGCGCCCGCGCTTCCGCAGCTATGTCGTCGAACAGCACCGTCCCTCCTATCATTATGGCGAGGACGTCCGGGTCGGCGCGGTCCTGCCCGAAGCCGGCGTCACCTATTATGACGTGCCGCCGGAATATGGCGTGCGCGACTATCGCTACACCGTGGTGAACGACCGCCCGGTGCTGGTCGATCCGCGAACCCATCGCATCGTCGAGGTCGTGGAGTAACACCGCCGCCACGTCGATCAAGTCGAATGGGGGCCGTCGTTGCCGACGGCCCCCATCATTTCAAGAATCGGCGTTGTCGCGATCAGTATTTTTTTACACGACGCGCTGCGCCTACCATTGCGAATTCGCTCAGAAGCGGCCGCCGGTTCGAAACAGCCGCACGATCAGCAACAGCACGATGGCGCCGATCGCTGAATAAATGATCTCGCGAACGATTCCGGTGCCGATGGCGATGCCGAGCCTGGGAAACAGCAGGCTGGCGATCAGCGCGCCGGCGATGCCGACGAGAATATCGCCGATGATTCCAAACCCGGTGCCACGCACGATCTTTCCGGCCAGCCAGCCCGCCACCAGACCGACGAACAAAATAACGAGAATGCTCTCATTGGACATTTGCATACGAACTTCCCCCTGTTTGCACGCGCCATTGCCGCGTGCCGCGCGCGAACCTAGCCACAATTGCCGGATGTGACCATGCCAATCTGCGGCCTGGCCGCCCGCTCGCGAAGGTTGCCACCGTGCGCCATAAGGACTTTCCGGTCGACGACGAAACTTTCACCCGCGATCGGCGTTATCTGGCAATGACACAACCCGATATCTGGTATGTGGCCTTTGGCCCGGACAAGGCAGTGAAGACGGATGACAGTGCCACCGGCGTGGTGCGGTCAACCCGTACGTTCAAGTCGGAAGTCGACGCCAAGCTGTTCGCCCTGCAGATCCTGGCGAAAGGATGGTCGGCAAGCGCCGGCACGCTCAATCCGCATCAGCCCAAACAGGTCGTCGGCTCGTCCGCGATAGAACGCTGGGCCGATCCAGCCTCGGTGGGATGAGGGCTCGCGCCGGTTTTAAGGCGAAGCGCACCGGCTCGGCCTCGCACAGGCCCTCACTTTGAGCTCTGTCATGGCTTCTCAAGGCTTGCAATGATCTACCGCGCGGCGTCGGCGTCCGCGGGTTCAGCCAGGATGCACCGTGCTATCCGGCCCGGCCCCACCTGCACGTTCGGCGGCCTTTGGTCGAGGCAGCGCGGCTGTGCAAAGCCGCAGCGCGGCGCGAACGAGCAACTGGCCGGCGCATGATCGAGCGAAGGCGGCGTGCCCGGAATGGTCTCGAGCCGCTGCCCGCGTTTGGCGCCGTGGACGGTTGCGGCCAACAAGCCGCGCGCATAGGGATGGATCGGCGAACGCACGATCTGGCTCAGCGTGCCCTGCTCGACGATCTCCCCGGCATACATCACCGCGACGCGATCGCAGATCTCGATGGCGACGCCGATATCGTGGGTGACGAAGATGACCGACATGCCGAACTCGCGCTGCAGTTCGCGCAGCAAGAGCAGGATCTGGATCTGCACGGTGGCATCCAGCGCCGTGGTCGGTTCGTCCGCCAGCAGTATTTTCGGCTTGCAGGCCAGCGCCAGCGCGATCATCGCGCGCTGGCGCATGCCGCCGGACATCTCGTGCGGATAGGCGTCGAGCCGGCGTTTCGCCGAGGGAATCCGTACCACTTCCAGCATCTCCAGCGCCCGCGCCATCGCCTCGGCGTGGCTCTTGCCCTCGTGGCGCATCACGGTTTCCGCAATCTGCCGGCCGATGCTATAGACCGGATCGAGCGCCAGCGCCGGTTCCTGGAAGATCATCGAGACGGTCTGGCCGCGAAAAGCCGACAACTGCTCGTCGTCGAGCGCCAGCACGTCGCGCCCGAGCACCTCGATCCGCCCCGAAATCTGCGTCCGGTGTTTCGGCAACAGCCGCAGCAGCGCCCGCAGCGTCACGCTCTTGCCGGATCCGGACTCGCCGAGCAGGCCGAGCACTTCACCCTCGCCCAGCGCAAGGCTGAGGTCGTTCACGGCATGCACGGTGCGCTCGCCGGTGAAGCGGATGTTGAGGTTGCGGATCTCGACAAGATTGGTCATGCGAGAACCGGCACCCGCTCGTGAAAATCGGTGGCGCGCTGCAGTCCGGCGCCGATCCGCAGCAGCATCGCCTCATCGAACGGGCGGCCGACCAGCTGGACTCCAACCGGAAGCCCGCCAGCCGTAAAGCCTGCCGGGATCGCCAGCGACGGCAACCCGAGATAATTGATCGGCCGGGTAAAGCGGGTCAGCCGCTGGATCACCGCTTCGGCGTCGGGGCTGTTGCCGACGTCGCTGGCGGCAATGGTCGGAGCGGCGACCGGCGCCACCGGCGCGATCACGGCATCGACGCCGGCCACCGCCGCCAGGTGTGCGGCCAGCGCCGGGCCGCGCCAGCGCATCGCTTCGAGGTAAGACACCCCGGGAACGGCAAGGCCGTTCTGCAACCGCATCAGCACCTGCGGGCCGTAATCCTGCGGCCGCTCGATCAGCCATCGCTTGTGGAACGCGGCCGCTTCGACCGCGAGAACCAGCTGGCATGCGGCCGATAGCTGGCGCTGGTCCGGCAGGTCGACCTCGACGATGTTCACGCCTTCATGCCGGAGCACCGCGATGGTGTCGTCGAGGATGCGCGCGATCTCCGGATCGAGATCGTCAATATAGAAAGCCCTGGGTATGCCGACGGCCAGGCCCTTGATCGGCTGGCGCGCCGCGGCGAGATAGTCCGGCAGCGGCCCGCCGGCCGCGGTCGGATCCTCGGGGTCGGCCCCCGCCATCAGGCCGAGCAGCAGCGCGCAATCCTCGGCGCTGCGCGCCAGCGGTCCGACGGTGTCGAGCGACTGCGACAACGGCATCGCACCGGCGCGGCTGATCCGCCCGACGGTGGTCTTCAATCCGGTAACGCCGCAGAAATGCGCCGGCATCCGGATCGAGCCGCCGGTGTCCGAACCCAGGGCCGCAAAGCTCAGCCGTGCGGCGACCGCCGCCCCCGATCCCGACGACGAGCCGCCGGTGATGTGGTCGGGGGCCCATGGATTGTGCACCGGCCCGTAATGTGCATTGTGGCCAGTCGGTCCATAGGCGAATTCCGCCATCTGCAGCGATCCCAGGCGAATCGTGCCGGCATCCTTCAGCCGCTGCAGCGCGGTCGCGGTCACCCTTGGCACGAAATCGCGGCGGATCTTCGAGCCGCAGGTAACAACCCGTCCGGCGTCGTAATACATGTCCTTGTGCGCCAGCGGCACGCCATGCAGCGGCCCGGACAGTTCGCCTTTCGCCAGCGCCGCGTCGGCGGCATCGGCCGCAGCCAGTGCCGCTTCGGCTTCGACCGCGATGAACGCATTGAGGCGAGGCTGCCACTGGGCAATGCGGTCGAGACAGGATTGCGTCGCCTCGCGTGACGACAGATGCTGCCGCGCAATCGCCTGCGCGACGGACTGCAGCGACATCAGGGCGGGCTGCCGGCTCATGTCGCGGCCTTTTTGGCGGTCGTATCGGCCGTGCCGGCGGACTGCACGGCGACGAAGGTCGCCGGCTCCAGATCGAACGGCAGCGTGCCGGCGATCGCGGCAAAGCCCTCGAAGGCGGGACCGATCGAATTGGCGATGCGGGCAGCCACATCGGCGCTCACCGGCACGCCGGCGACGCCGGCGATGGCGTGGATCTGTTTCGGTGACGGTCTGGTCATGCGGCGTCTGCTCCCTTTGCCGGCGCGAGGCTGTGGCCTGAACCTGCGATGGCCATGTAGCAGGCGGCCTGGTGACCCATGGTATCGAGCGCTGCGAGCCTGGGGGTGGCTTTTGCGCAGAGCGGCTCGGCGAACGGGCATCTGGTGTGAAACCTGCACCCTGACGGCGGATCGATCGGATTGGGCGGGTCGCCGGATATCGGCGGCGTCTCGGTCCTGCGGTCGGGATCCGAAGAAGGCATCGCCGCCAGCAGCGCCCTGGTATAGGGATGCGCCGGGGCGTCCCACACCCGGTCCACCGGACCGAGTTCGACCACCTCGCCGAGATACATCACCAGCACGCGGTCGGAAATGTAGCGCACCACGTTGAGATCGTGGCTGATGAACAGGTAGGTCAGTCCGAACTCGCGCTTGAGATCGACCAGCAAATTGAGCACCTGCGCCTCGACCGACTTGTCCAGCGCCGAAACCGCCTCGTCGAGAATTACCAGCCGCGGCGACAGCGCCAGGGCGCGCGCGATGTTGACGCGCTGGCGCTGCCCGCCGGAGATCTCGTGCGGGTAGCGGTTGGCGAAGGTTTCCGGCCGCAATCCGACCTTGCCGAGCAGTTCGCGCGCCAGCGCCCGCGCCGGAGCGTCGGCCATGCCGTGGACCTTGGGCCCGAAGGCGATCGACTGCTCGACGGTCAGGCGCGGATTGAGCGAGGCGTAGCTGTCCTGAAAAACCATCTGCATGCAGCGGCGCAGCTCGCGCAGCGACAGCGCGCGTCCGACCTGCATGCCGTCATAGACGATCTCGCCGGCATCGCGCTTCATCAGGTGCATCAACAGCCGCGCGGTGGTCGACTTGCCGCAGCCGGATTCGCCGACGATCCCCACGGTTTCTCCCTTGGCGATGGCAAACGAGACATCGTCGACCGCGCGTACCGTCTTGCGCGCGCTGAACAGCTCGCCACGCACCGGAAAGTGCTTGGTCAGGCCGGTGACCTGCAGCAGCGGTTGCGCCGCGCCGCCGCGATCCTCGACCGGCGCCAGCCGGTCGATCGCAGGCAGCTCGATAGATCGTCCATTTTCGGTCATGGCATCAGTTCCGGATATCCATGGCGCTGCGCATGCCGTCGCTGAGCAGGTTGAAGCAGATCGACACCGCGAAGATCATGACCCCGGGCAACGCCGCCACCCAGGGATTGATGTAAATCGCAGTGCGCAAAGTGTTGAGCATCAGGCCCCATTCGGGCTCCGGCGGCTTGGTGCCGAGGCCGAGGAACGACAGGCCGGCGGCCAGGATCATCGACACCGAGATCAGGCCGGTGGCGTAGACGAAGATCGGTCCCAGCACATTGCCGAGCATGTGCACCCGCATGATGGTGAAGGCGCCGGCGCCGGAGGCCCGCGCCGCCTCGACAAAATCCATGTTGCGCACCCCGGTGGTGACGCTTTCGGCCACCCTGGTGATCTGCGGCACGAACACCACGGTCAGGGCAACGATCGAATTGACGATGCCGGCGCCGAGCACGCCCGAGATCGCGATCGCCAGCAGCACCGAGGGAAAGGCGTAGAACACGTCGATGGTGCGCATGATCGCGGTATTGACCTTGCCGCCGGCATAGCCGGCGACCAGGCCGAGCGAGGTTCCGAACATGAAGGCCAGAATCACCGGCAGGATGCCGACCACCAGCGACAGCCGTCCGCCATAGATCAGGCGCGCCAGCATGTCGCGGCCGAGTTCGTCGCTGCCGAGCGGATAATGCGGCGTGCCGATATGGCGCAGGCGGTGAATCATCGAGCCCTGATAGGGATCGGCGAGGCCGAGCCACGGCGCGCACAGGGCGGAGAGGAAAATCAACGCCAGCAGGCCGGCGCAGGCCATGCTGACCTTGTCACGCACGATGCGGCGTCCGACCGTCGTCCAGTAGCCGCGCGGCCTTTCGGCAGGCTCGGCGGCAAGCGCCAGTTCCGATATCGCGCTCATCGGCTGATCCTCACCGGCTCAGCTCCGCTTGATGCGCGGATCGATCGCGGCCTGGGCGATATCGACCAAGAGATTGAGGAACACGAAGAACAGCGCCAGCACCAGGATGGTGCCCTGCAGCAGCGGCAGGTCGCGCTGGAAGATCGCGGAATTGAGCAACAGCCCGGAGCCCGGCCAGGAGAACACGGTTTCGATCAGGATCGAGCCGCCGAGCATGTAGCCCAGCTGCAATCCCATCACCGCCATCGCGGTCGGCGCGGCGTTCTTGATGACATGACGGAATACCGCGGTTTCGCGCAGGCCCTTGGCGCGCAGGGCCTCGACAAAATCCTGGCTCAGGATATCGCCGGTCAGGGCGCGCACCGTGCGGGTGACGATGCCCATCGGAATCACCGAGGTGGTGACCGCGGGCAGGATCAGGTAGCGGATGTGTTCCCAGTCCCATCCCCAGGCGCCGGAGCCGCCGGGGCCGGCGCCGACCGCGGGCAGCCAGTTGAGCTGCACCGAGAAGATGATCACCAGCACCATGCCGAGCCAGTAATGCGGAACGGAGACCCCGGCAATCGCAATCGAGGTCGCCACCTTGTCGATCCAGCTGTCGCGGAAATAGCCGGCAATCAGCCCGAACAGCAATCCGAGCGAAAAACCGATCATGGCCGCCGCGATCGCCAGGGTCACGGTGTTGCCGACCGCGTGCATGACCTCCGACAGCACCGGTCGCCCAGTGGCGATGGAATGGCCGAGATCGCCATTGACCGCCTTCCACAGCCAGAGACCGAACTGCACCGGCAGCGGACGATCGAAGCCATAGGCGATGCGCAATTGCGATGCCAGTTCCTGCGACGCGTCAGCCGGCAGGATCGCGACCAAGGGATCGCCGGGCGTGATATGCACCAGCAGGAAGCACACCAGCGCCACGCTGATGACGATCGGGATGGCATAGACGATGCGTCGGGCGATATAGACGAGCACGGTTCACCTTATGTCAGTGGAGCACGATTTGGTCTGCAGTCGACGGCGACGGCTGCAAACTTCTCGTTCGTCCTGCCCGGGCAGTAGCGCGAAGCGCGTCTTCGCGCCAGATGCCTCGAATCCACGTCTTCTTGCCGCCGGAAGCCAAAGGCGTGGATGGCCGGGACAAGCCCGGCCATGCCGGGCAGCAGCCTGCAGCGTCATTGCAAATGATCGTTCCTACGGCGTCATCGAGATCGGCGAGAAATCGACGAACCAGCTCTTGGGCTGCACGAAGCCATGGATCTTCGGGCTCATGGCGCGGGGCCCGACGTCATGGGCGACATAGAGGAACGCCGCGTCGTCGACCGAGGCCGCATGCAGTTCGGCCAAGGCCGCGTCGCGCGCCGCCGGATCGAAGGTCTGCCGCGCCTTGGTGACCAGTTCGTCGAATTTGGGGTTGTTGATATAGCCCCAGTTATTCGACACCGGCGGCGCCATCGAGGATTGCAGGAAGCGTACCAGGGCGAAGAACGGATCCATCGCCGCATAGGTCACGTTGGTGGCGTTGGCGCCGTTGGCGGAGGCGTCCTTGGCGCCGCGCCGCCAGTTGGTGAACAGCGTATTCCACTCGATGACGTCGAGCTGGACGTCGAAATAGCATTCGGCCAGCGCCTGCTGCAGGTACTCGTTCATCGGCAGCGGCAGCATCTGGCCGGATCCCGAGGCCGAGGTCTGCACCTTGACCGACAATCGCTTGTTCGGACCGAATCCGGCTTCCTGCATCAGCTTCTGCGCCGCGGGCTTGTCGTATTTGATCTCGAAGCTCGGCTTGCCGCGCCAGGGATGGCCGGGTTCGAAGGTGCCGGTCGCCGGCACCATCAGGCCGGCGAGCAGGCCGTCCCTCAGGCCCTCGCGGTCGATGCATAGATTGGCCGCCTTGCGTACCCGGATGTCGTTCCAGGGCGAACCTTCGACGCGCGAGAACTGCCAGGGCCAGACATGCGGTTCCTCGTTGGTCCGGATCACGAAACCGCGCTGCTTGATTTCTGCCACCGCATCCGGCGCCGGCGCTTCGATCCAGTCGACCTGGCCGGAGAGCAGGGCGGCGGTGCGGGCATTGGCCTCCGGCATCGGCAGCAGCAGCATCTTGTCGACCTTGGGGACGCGCGCCTTGTCCCAGTAGTTGTCGTTCCTGGCAAGTTCCAGCCGCTCGCGCGGCGTGAAGCTCGACATCTTCCAGGGACCGGTGCCCGAGGGGTCGCGCGCGAACGCCTCCCACGCGGCCTGTGACTTCGCCTTGGGATCGGCGCCGCCGGCAGCGTCATAAAACTTCTGCCATTTTGCCGGACTCGCCATGAACAGATTGGTGAGGTTGATGGGCAGGAAGCTGTCCGGCTCCTTGGTGGTCAATTCCACCGTCATGTCGTCGATCTTGCGGGCCGAGGCCAAGGTCGGCATCCGCGACGCGGTGACGCCGACCTGGCTCGGATCGAACTGCGGCGCATCCTGCCGCAGCACCTTGTCGACGTTCCAGACCACGGCATCGGCGTTGAACGGCGAGCCGTCATGGAAGCTGACGCCCGGACGAAGCTTGAAGGTCCACCTGGTCTTGTCGGCATCATTGACGGCCCATGCCGTCGCAAGCCCCGGAATCACCACGCTTGCCTTGTCGGCCGACGACAGGTCCCACATCGTCAGCGCGTCATACATGGTCAGGCCGGTGAAGCGGTTGCCCTCAAAACCCTGGTCGGGCTGGCCCAGCGTGCGCGGAATGTCGGCCGCGGTCATGCCGATGCGCAAGACCGTCTCGGCGCAGGCGATCCGCGGCAGCGCGGCCAAAATCCCCACTGCGACCATCACCGCGGCAAATGCCCGCCTCTTTGCAGATTTCCCGGTACGCATTGCAAGCAATCCCTCTCTCGATTCAAGGTGACTATTTCTTATGCAATTGTATGCAACGGCTGTGCCAATGACGGTCATGTTTCACCCAATGAGATTGGCGGTACAACTCTTTGTGCTTGGGCGGGCGGAAACGCCGCAAATGCCCAATTTGGCATCAACCTTGCTAGCCGGAATGGACTATTACCCCAAAGGAGTTGGTGGATGCGCTTCGGAAAATCGATTGCTGCTGCTGCCGTTGCGCTCGCCGTCTGGGCCGGTCTACCCGTCTCGGCGCAGGCCGAGACCGTCGTGCGATACGGCATCTCGATGGCGGATATTCCGCTGACGACCGGCCAGCCGGACCGCGGCGCCGGCGCCTATCAGTTCACCGGCTACACTATTTACGATCCGCTGGTTGCTTGGGACATGGATGTCTCGGACCGGCCCGGCAAACTGGTGCCCGGCCTCGCCACCGAATGGAAAGTCGATGACAAGGACAAGACCAAATGGCGCTTCACGCTGCGCCAGGGCGTCAAGTTCCATGACGGCAGCGACTTCAATGCCGATGCGGTGATCTGGAACCTGGACAAGGTGCTGAACGACAAGTCGCCGCAATTCGACAAGCGCCAGAGCGCACAGGTCAAGACCCGGCTGCCGTCGGTAGCAAGCTATGCCAAGATCGACGATTCCACGATCGAAATCACCACCAAGACCGTCGACTCCTTCTTCCCCTATCAGATGCTCTGGTTCCTGGTCTCCAGTCCCGCGCAATACGAGAAACTCGGCCGCGACTGGGACAAGTTCGCCAGCCAGCCTTCGGGCACCGGCCCGTTCAAGCTGACCAAATTGGTACCGCGCGAACTCGCCGAACTGTCGAAGAACGCGGATTACTGGGACAAGAAGCGGATCCCGAAAGTCGACAAGCTGATCCTGATTCCGATGCCTGAAGCGCTGGCGCGCACCAATGCGCTGCTGGCCGGACAGGTCGACCTGATCGAAGCGCCGGCCCCCGATGCGGTGCCGCAGCTCAAATCCGCGGGCATGCGGATCGTCGACAACATCACCCCGCATGTGTGGAATTATCACCTCAGCGTGCTGCCGGGCTCGCCCTGGACCGACATCCGTCTGCGCAAGGCGCTCAATCTGGCGATCGACCGCGACGCGGTGGTCGGGCTGATGAACGGTCTGGCCAAGCCGGCCAAGGGTCAGGTCGATCCGTCGAGCCCATGGTTCGGCAAGCCGAGCTTCGACATCAAATACGATCCGGCCGCCGCCAGGAAGCTGGTCGAGGAGGCCGGCTATTCCACCGAGCACCCGCTGAAGACGACCTTCATCATCGCCCAGGGCGGCACCGGACAGATGCTGTCGCTGCCGATGAACGAATTCCTGCAGCAAAGCTTCAAGGAGATCGGCATCGACGTCGATTTCAAGGTGGTCGAACTCGAGACGCTGTACACCCATTGGCGCAAGGGCGCGGCGGACGAAATCAATGCCGGCATCACCGCCAACAACATCGCCTATGTGACCTCGGACCCGCTCTACGCCATCGTCCGCTTCTTCGCCTCCGATCAGGTGGCGCCGGTCGGCGTCAACTGGGGCGGCTACAACAACCCCAAGGTCGATGCGCTGATCAACGAAGCCAAGCAGACCTTCGATACCGCCAAGCAGGACCAGTTGATCGCGCAGGCGCATGCGCTGATCGTCGACGATGCGGCGCTGGTGTGGGTGGTGCACGACAGCAATCCGCACGCGCTGTCGCCCCGAATCAAGCAGTTCGTGCAGGCGCAGCACTGGTTCCAGGACCTGGCGATGATCGGCGTCGAATGAAGCGCTCCGGATTGCCGGCGGCAGCACCGGCAGCGATAGCCGACCTGGGGCGCGGGCCTGGAAATCCATACTCCTTGCAGGGGTTATAGATTCCGGGCTCGCGCAAGAGCGTGTCCTCAGATGTGCAATTGCAGCTCAGGGAATGGCAGGTAATGTGAGGCATTGCTGCGGGCCGAAATGACTTCACCTTCATGAACGAAGTAGTAGATTGGGCTCTGCCTGCCTGAACACCGGAGGTGACATGTCAGTTTTCGCTCGAATTGCCCTCGCGTTTTTTCTGGCAACCCTGCAGGTTCCGGCGGCGCTCGCGCTGGACAGCGCGCCCGCCACCGTTTCCCAGGAGCTTGTCGCGTTCTCCTCGGATGAAGGGCTCGTCCGGCTGGCGCGCTCGACCGCCAAGGTGGACTTTCCGGCCCTTGCCAATCAGTTCGAGGCCGAATCCAACGGAGCGTTCTGCGGGCCCACCTCCGCGGCGATCGTGCTCAACGCCGTCCGGGGCCGCAGCCCCGATCTGCCGCGGGACCACAGCCGATTGCATCCGGAAGACCTGCAATACATCCCGAGCGCCTATGATCCATCGATCCCGCGCTTTACCCAGGATAACGTCATCACCAGGGGACAGAAAACCCGCGCCCAGGTTCTCGGCGAGCCGGTGACGATCAACGGAAAGCAAATCAAGGACTTCGGCTATCAGGTCCGGCAGCTCGATGAAATGCTGCGAGCCAACGGCCTGAAGACCCGGCTTGTCATCGTCGACGACGGCAAGGCAGAGCAGGACATTCGCAACGACCTGGTGGAGAATCTCAGGCGGCGGGGCGATTTCGTGATCGTCTCGTACCACCGCAAGGCGGTCGGCCAGCAGGGTGGCGGACATATTTCGCCGCTCGGCGCCTACGATCTTGAGTCCGACTCGTTCCTTGTGCTCGACGTCAACCCCTCGAATGCGGGCTGGGTCTGGATGCCGACGGCAACCCTCATCAAGGGCATGCGCACCTTCGATACCATCGAGAACCGCGGCTATATCCTGGTCGAGGCTCCCTGACTACTTCGTCAGCAGCGCGAACGCGCCGTTCCAGTCTTCCGGCGGCGGGTTTTTCCGATAGCCGAGAATTCGCGTTTCATAGAGCTTGAAAAGCAGCTCCAGCGCGTGGGCGTCGTCGCTGCGGCGGCCGCGCTCGATCGCCGCCAGCGCACCGTCCCAGTCGCGGCTGCGGTAACACGCCAGCATCTCGATGGTGAGGTTGCGCAGCCGCTGAAAACGACCGGATTGCGCGGTGTCGGCGCGGCCGGCGACGGCATAGATCACCTCGGGCTCCTTCTTGCCCTTGACCATGATGAAGTCGAGCTCGAGGATCGCGAAACTGTCCTTGACCGCCAGCGCGGTTTTGGAGCCGACGATGATCGGGAAACCATACTCCTTGGATTGCCCTTCCAGCCGCGATGCCAGGTTGACGCTGTCGCCGAGCACCGAATAGTCGAACCGGAGGTCGGAACCCATATTGCCGACCACGCAGGTGCCGGTATTCAATCCGACGCCGACATTGATCGGAATATAGGCATGGCCGCCGTCCTTGGCCTCGAGTTCGCGCTGCTTGTTGAGCACCTCGATTTTTTCCAGCATGTCGATCGCTGCTTCGCAGGCATTGAGCTGATGCTCGCTGTCGTCGAGCGGCGCATTCCAGAACGCCATGATGGCGTCGCCCATGTATTTGTCGATGGTGCCCTTGCGCGCCAGGATCGCGTTGGTCAGCGGCGTCAGGAACCGGTTCATCAGCGCGGTCAGGCCCTGCGGATCGTGCTTGTAGGATTCCGAGATGGTGGTGAAGCCCCTGACGTCGGAGAACATGATGGTCATCTCGCGCTCCTCGCCGCCGAGCACGAGTTTTTCCGGCGATTGCGCCAGCTGTTCGACCAGCGCCGGCGACAGGTACTGGCCGAACGCCGAGCGGATCTGCCGCCGCTGCGCCTGCTCCCGGACAAAGCTGGAGAAGATCAAGGTGAGATAGATCGCGGTGGTCGACAGCAGCGGATAGGTGAAATCGACCAGCAGCCGGTGCTGGGTGTAGAAATACCAGGAGGTTCCGATCAACAACGCCGCGAGCAGCGTACCGACGACAACCAGCGTCACCGGGCCGAACATCGGCGCGAAGACGATGACGAGGATTCCGAGCAGCAGGGCGGCGCCGAATTCGAGAGCCGGGCCGTAGAGCGGTTGCGCCAGCAGCGAGCGGGTCAAGGCGGCCTCGATCACCTGGGCATGGATTTCGACCCCCGGCATGGCCGCAGTCACCGGCGTGGTCTTGATGTCGTTCAGCCCGGCCGCCGAGGTACCTACCAGTATCAGCTTGCCCTTGATCATCTCGGGCGCGGCGCTGCCGTCGAGCACGTCGGCCGCCGACACCAGGATCGATGGATCACGCCGGGCAAAATGAACCCAGAGCTGGCCATTGCGGTCGGTCGGGATCGCAAAGCCCTTGACGCCGAGGCTCTGGATGCCGGCGCGATCGGCTTTGATCAGGATCGTGTCGCTGCCGGTCGCCACCCGCAGCATCTCGAAGCTGAGCGACGGCATGGTGACGCCCTGGGCCAGCATTATCATCGGCACCCGCCGGACAATGCCGTCATGTTCGGGATGGATCGAGAACAGGCCGCGCCCGGCGGCGGCGGCTTCGAGCACCGGAACGTTACGCAACAAACCGGGCCATTGCAGCATGAAGCGCTGCGGCTCCTCGCCGAGCATCGCAAGACCGGTCAACGGCAGCGACTTGTCGATCGGCGATTCAACTTCGGGAAGCCCGGTTTCACCCAGCACGACCCGCGAGCGGCGGATGGCATCCGCGAATACCTGGTCGTTGCTCGGCAGCGCGCGCAGTTTCGCCCGGGTCTCCTCATCGAGATTGCGGAATGTGTCGGCCGCGACATTGGGGTTGAGCCGGTCGGGCTCGGAGAAGATGGCGTCGAAGGCAATGACAACGGCGCCGAGCCTGGTCAGGTTGGCGATGAGGTCGGCGATCCGGGTTCGCGGCCACGGCCACTGGCCGAGTTTCGCCAGGCTCTTCTCGTCGATATCGACGATGGTAACCGGCCTTGCGGTCTTCACCCGGGGATCGATGCGCTGGAAGGTGTCGAAGGTCCTGACCCGAAGCTCCTCGATCGGGGCGGGATCGGCGATCCGCAACGCCGCGATCCCGATCAGGAGCACCAGGCACAACAGCCTGGCAAACCCGACCTTCCGTCCGAACCACCTTCGTAATACCCTCAGTCGCTTCATGCTTTCAGGATATCAGGTTCAGGCGGGTCGATCATGCCCGCGGGGCGACTCATTTCAAATAAGCCAAACCCGGTCAAGTGCGGGTAAAGACGGAGCCTGCGATGTCAAATGCCGGTAGCGGGACGATCTCGCCGCCCGAGCGGTCACATGATTCGATCCGCGCCCTGCTGCGGGCCGGCAGGAACGACGACGCCATCGTCCAGCTATGCGCGGCCAGCATTACCCGGCCGGACGACCTCGAAATCAGGGAGCTGCTGTTCGACGCCTTCTACCAGAAGCGCGACTGGGCGCCGGCGCTGGTTCTGGCGGAACAGCTGGTTCGTGCCCGCCCCGAGGCCGCGCATCTGCAGCGGATGCTGATCGCGACGCTCTCCAACACCAGGCGCTTTGCGGAGGCGATCGTGCAGGCCCGTCAATTCATCGACCGGCACGGCGACGACCTGACGGTGCTCGATGCGCTCAAGGTCGCGCATTTCTATACCGGCAAGACCGACGAGGCGATCCGCCATGGCCAGCGCGCGCTCGACCTGCGCGACCAGCAGGCCCGCCGCAATCCGCCGCCTTTTGCCCTCACCGAGCCTTCCAGTCCGCCTTCGGGAAACAACGTCATTTCCTATTCGCTATGGGGGACCGATGCCTGCTACGCCTACGGCGCCATGATCAACCTGGTGCAGAGCCGCACCGTCTATCCGGGCTGGAACTGCCGGTTCTATGTCGATGCCGCGGTGTCGCCGGCCTGTTTCGGCTTCCTGCGCGATAACGGCGCCGACGTACGCAACATCGAAGACGAATATCCCGGGGTCGGGCTGTTCCAGCGCTTCCTGGTGATGAACGATCCCTCCGTCGGACGTTTCCTGGTGCGCGACTGCGACGCGCGGCTGTCGGCGGCGGAGGCCGATCTGGTGCGGCATTGGATCGACAGCGATCGCCCCTTCCACGTGGTGCGCGACCATGTGCTGCACAACGAACTGATGATCGGCTGCCTGTGGGCCGGACGTACCGATTGCGGCATCGATATCGTCGAACTGATGCGGCGCTATTTCAAATTGACCTTCGGGCCGACGGCGAAATACGGCCATGACCAGATCATGCTGGGCCTGATGCTGTGGCCGCTGATCCGCCCGTACTGCCTGGTTCACGACAAGCATTACCGGCTGGAGGGCGTCGACACCGTACCGCTGCCCGATCCCCAAAGCCATTTCGGCGCCGGCCACCAGAACATGACAGCGGTACTCGCCGAGGTCGACCGGATGGGAATTCCGCGGCTGCCGTAGCGGGGTGCGTGCGTGGCGGCGCCGCGGGCTCCGGCCGAGATTCTAAGCGAAATGGAAATCGTGGCTGTGCAGCTGGGCCTTGATGATGGCTGCCTGGCTCGTCGGATCAAAGCCTTCGGGGGCGGTACCAGGGCCGACGTCGTGGGTTTCGGCCCAGGCCGTCGACAGGTTCGCAGCTGTCGGATGTTGCACGTCGGTCGCCCAATGCAGATCGATCGACGCATCATGGCCGGCGTTGGCAAAATTGAACACGAAGCCGTGGCTGGTCTGGGCCGCCACCGCGCTGTTGCCCGGCGCCGGGCCGGCGGGGACCGGCGGGTCGTAGACGATGGTGCCGCCGGTGCCATCGCTGGTGAAGCTGAAATTCGCCGCCTGATAAATGCCGGTGAAGTGCAGCGTCGCGCTGTCGGCGCCCTCGCTGACCGACAGCGTGTCGGTGGCGGCATTGAAGCTGTCGGCGAATGAACTCGACTGATAGTCGATACCCTTGAGATCGATCTGGTCCGAGCCGGCCAGGGTGCCGTCGCCGGTGAAGCCCGCGATCGTGCCATGGAAGCTGGAGGGGTTGTCGAGCGTCAGGCTCCCGGTCGAGGCCTGGAAAGTCACTGTTTCCGCTGAGGCAACCGAATTGGCGATTTCCAGCGCCCCGCCGCTGGCGATCACGGGCGCCGCCGGTACCGGCGGATCATAGATAAGGGTACCGTCCGAACCATTCACGCCAGGGATCGGCGTCCCGTCTGAAACGAAATTCAGGCTGCCGACAGTTCCCGAAAACTGTATTTGGGCGGTATTCGTGCCGTCAGTGACGGTGAGAAAATCGTTCGCGAAAGATTCGTGGAAGTTCGCCGACGAAAAGTTGATGTTCGACAGATCGATCCAGTCGGAATTCGCTTGCGTGCCGTCGGCAGTCCCGAAGTCGTAAATCACGCCATGGAAATTCTGGGCGCTCTCGAGCTTCAACACTCCGGTTGTGCCCTCGAAAGTGAAGGATTGGGTAGACGCCGCGCCCGACGCAATTTCCAGGGTGGTCCCGGCGTCGATCTTGAACCCGCCGGTTCCCGAAATCCCGCTTGACGAGCCGAGCGCAAGACTGCCCGTTTGCACCTCGATGGTGCCGTTATTGATCAGGCTGGAAAGTCCGCTGATGCTGGACGTGCCATTGCCGTCGATGATCCCGTCATTTGTAAGACTGCTCGAGCCCCCAAGCGGGTTGCTCCCGTCGACGGACCAGGTCGCGCCGGTTTCGTTCGTGATGGTCGATCCGCTGGATGTGAGTACGTCGCCGGTGAGATCGCCGTAATTCTCCACGCTCGCGGTACCGGAGCCGGTGGTCGTGGCATGAACCGCATAACTGCCGCCGGTAATCGAACCGTCATTGGTGACGCTGACGTCGCCGCCCTGCCCGAACGCATCGATGCCATAGCGCAGGCCCGGACCTGACACCGGAGCGTCAATGGTTACCCCGGATTCGACCGTGATCGTGACTTCGCCGGTTCCGTAATTGAAGCCGCGAATTCCGTCCGTGCCGGCGGCGGCCGTGATCGAGGCGAAGTCGTCGATACTGACATTGCCAAGGTCGTTGCTGTCGGCCGGCGGGTTGTTGATGGACGTCGGGTCGTACTCATAGCCGGCGAGGATACCGGCTGCCGGGGAACCCGAAGCGGTCGGCGTGCTGCCCGAGTCGATGATCCCGTGGGCGACGACAGACACGACGCCGGTGTCCGGCGCCGTGGGCCCGCCGTCGAAGGCGAAAATGCCGGAACTATTGGACTGGATCTCGGTACCCGCGGCGGTCGTGACATAGGTGCTGCCGGTGCCGAAATTGTTGGCCGAAATGCCGTCGCCAAAGCCGTCCACCGCGGGTTGACCGCTGCTGTCGATCGCCTGGATCATTGCCGCGGTGTCGTTGACGGTGATGTTGCCGTCGCCGTAATTATAGGCCCGGATGCCGTCGCCCGCTGCGGCATAGATGTCGGCGGCGTTGTTGACGACCACCGTTCCGTTGAGGCTGGAAAGCGGATAGCTGGCGGGATCCCCGCTGCCGCCGAGATAGCCCGCCAGGATGCCCGCAGGTGGATGTGGCGTCGTCGAGGTGGTTTCGTTGCTGCCCGAATCGATGGTTCCGGCGGTATTCACGGTGATGGTGCTGTTTGCTCCAGCCGGAATGGACGAGTCCTCGTTGACGGCGTCCACGCCGGCGCCGCCCGACACAATCAAGTCAGCGCTCGAGGTCGTGACCGAGATGTTTCCGCTATCGTTGTCGAAAGCCAGGATTCCATAACTGGCGGAGGAGTCGACCGTCGCATTGGCGTATACGTTGACCGCAACATTTCCGGTGCCGTTGTTCTCGGAATATGCGGCGATGCCGTCCTTGTCGCCGGACACATAGGTATTCGACAGATCGTTGACCGCGACGTTTCCGTTCGCGAATGCATAGATTCCGACGCTGCCGGTTCCGGTCGCGACTATGGAGGGAGCGGCATTGAGGACAACGGCGTTTGCTGAACCGCTGTTGAGATCGATGCCGTCATAGCCGTTCGAAACCGAAATCGACGAAGCCGGATCTGTCTCGACAACAATGTCATCCGACGACGTGCCGTCGGTCGACTGAACCGACAGGCCGTCTCCGGTACTTGCCGATATGGTGGCGGCCTGAAGCTGGAACAATTCGCTCGACGCCGGCGTGAAGCTGAGCGGCCCGCTCGCTCCCCCGATGACATCGACCGTTCCCGGCAGCGATGTTCCGCTGATTTCGATCGAGACCTGCTGCGTGATCGTGCCGCCATAGCCGTTGCTGATATTGACGTCGTAGACTTCGTCAACATTGGGCAGCGCGCCGGCATTGTCGAGCAGTAGAAGATCGCTTGAATCCAGCGTGAAGCTCCAGTTGACGAGCCCCGGATTTCCACCGGTGGTGTCCTGGCCAAGCGTCGCGGAGAACTCTCCGATGGGAGCATCGAGCGCGCCGAGAGAGCTGGCATTGCCGTCGAACGAAGCGGTGACGGTGTGGACGTCCGTAGTGTTCGGGTCGCTGAACCCGAAGGCGTTGCTGGAAACCACCGGAACATATCCGCCGTGACCGTCCGGCGTGCCGGCCGGCAACTGGATCGGCGCCGCGTTGATTTCCGGCCCGTTGCTGCTTGCGCCGCCATTGCTGATGAATTCAAAGCCGTTCAGCGCGGTGAATTCCGCCTGCGTGACGCCGAGCAATGTCAGGACATCGCCGGTGCCGAAGGTGAGGACGGTGTCGACGCCATTGCCGTCCGGCACATAGGTCACGGTCGGCGCGCTCGAAAAATTGTTGAGCTGAATCAGGTCGCCCTGATCCGGGTTGAAAGTGCCGGTGCCCTGATCGAAGTTCGTGATCGTTGCCGCGCCGTATCCTTGGGCGAAGACGAAGGTGTCCGCGCCAGTGCCGCCGGTCAGGGTATCGTGGCTGCCGCTGGGAGCGCCGTAGCCATCGATATAATCATTGTTGTTGTCGCCGGTGATCGTGTCGGCGAATTTCGAACCGGTGACGCCCGAGATATTGGTCAGCGTGTCCTGGTAGCCGCCCCAGCTCGCCGTGCCGGTCCCGAGATTGACGGTGACGCCCGACGTCGCGTCCGCGAAATCGACCGAGCCACCGTAAAGCGAGCCGGTGAAGATATGGTTGCCGGGGGCGTCGTTAAGGCTCGGATAATCAAGGATCGAAGTCCCGACCTGTCCCTGGTACCAGGTCAGGTTGGTATTGCCCTCGGCCGCCAGGTCGTAGAATTGCTGACTCGCCTGGTCGGTGAAAAGCGCGGCGCCGACATTGCCGAGGCTGGTATCGAGGTTGACCGCATTGAGGATATCACCCTGCGCATCCACGCGCTCGACCGTCGCAACGGTCCCCGCGAGCTGCTGGTGCGACACCGAAAAACCGCTGCCTATAAAATCGGTGAAGGTGCCATCGCTGTTGGCAAAGCGAATGTCGGTCGAGGAAACGCTCAGCGGCCCGTTGTTCTCTTCGATCAGCCCGGACCAGATGACCTGGCCTTGAATCGATTCCGCCTGGGAGATGAAGCTGCCAAAGGCGCCCAGCGAGGCGGTCACGCCCGTGATCGTCTGCAGCACCGAATTGTCGAGATTGTCGACCAGGCTGACTGAACTGATCGTACCGCCGGTCGGCAGATGCGAGGTCGGATCGTAGGTAAAGCCGGTCCCGGTGAAAACTGTCGAGGTGAGACCGTCGCTGTCGGGAACGATCCATTGCGTCGGGCTTGCCTGGGTAGCCGCGAGGGGATTGATCTCGCCCTGCCAGTCCAGATATTCGACAGCCGGCGGCAGGCCGCCGCTGCCATTGCTGAATTCCGAACCATTGAGCGTGTTGAATTCCGACTGCGTGACGCCGAGCAGGGTCAGGACATCGCCGTTGCCAAAATCCAGAATGGCGTTGCCGTTGGCATAGTTGACGTTCAGCGGTCCTGCAAGGTTGTTCAGCTGGATCTTATCGCCTTCGGTCGGATCGAAGACGCCGGGGGTAACGCCCTGGTCGAAATTCGTGATCGTCAGCGCGCCGTAGCCCGCGCCGAATACGAATGTGCTGCCCGCGCCGCCAGTCTCCGTGTCGTGGCTGCCGCTGGGGGCGCCGCCGCCGTCGAACACGTCGGCGCCGCTGCCGCTGAGCGTGTCGGCCTGACCCGCGGCGCCGAAGGTATCGGGTCCGCTGCCACCGATGAAATTGTAGGAGAAAGTCCCGGTCAGGGCATCGATGGCGCTGTGATTGCCGGCGGCGTCCTGCTGGACGGCGGCGAGCCAGACCACGGCAGCGACCGACAGGCCGGTGAAATCCGCCAGCGGGACCGGGTTGCTGTCGTCGGTGGATTCGTGGAACGAGGTGATGGTGCCGCCGGTGATGGTGCCGCCGTCGCCATAGGTAAAATCGTTGCCGTCGATGACGAACTCGCGGTGGTCGGCAGCATCGAGAATCGTGAATGAGGTCGAAGTGCCGCCGGACTGGACGGTGCCGGCGCCCATTTCCTTCAGCGGATTGTCGGTTTTGAAATCCAGCCCGCTCGATGTGAGGACGTTGATCGTCACCGTCGGCGTCAGGTCGGTGATCACCGTGCCGCCATGACCGTCGGAGGCCACCGAAAAACTCGCCGGATCGTAACCGCCGGAAAGCGAGATGGCGTTGCCGTCGTAAAGGATCTGGAGCGTACCGGAATTGCCGATGCTGACGTTGGCCGGATCGACTCCTGCAAGATCGATGGTGTCGCCATGGGCAAAGCCGTTGGCCGTGAAACTTCCCGACTGGTCCAGATCCAGCGTATCGCCGGTCCCGTCGAAGGAAATCGTGGTGCCGCTGATGGTAATTGCGCCCTGCGTCGCGTCGCCCAGCGTCAGCGTCTGCCCGCTCTCGATCGTGATGTTGCCGCCGTTCAGGCTGGCGGAGCCGTCGATCGTGGCGGCGCCGGTGACGTCGATCAGGCCGCTAATTGTCATCGCGGTGCCGGTGATCGTCGCACCGTCCAGCACCAGGGTATCGCCGCTGGCGATGGTCAGGGTGCCATTGCTGACCACCGTGCCGCCATCGAGCGTCAGCGTCGGATCATAAAAGACCGTGGGCGTTCCAACCTCGATGGTGCCGGAATTGCTGACCTGGACGTCATCGAGGGTGGCGCCAAAATCGTTCGAGCCGAAGACGATTTTGAGCGTCCCGTTGCTTCCGATCGTCAGCGTTCCCCCGGTGATCGCGGTGTCGTCGTCCAGCGCCAGGATCGCGCCCGAGGCCGCCAGGCCGACATCGATGGCGCCGTGGTTGGTGACGGTGACGCCATCCAGCGTGGCATCGGGGCCCGGTCCGTTGGCGCCGCCGGGGCCGCTCGGACCCATCTCGATGTCGAGGGTGTTGTGGGCGTTGATGGTCAAGGTGCCCGTGCCGCCGCCGGTCACCGTGGTGCCGTCGTCAAGCGTCAGGATCGCGCCGGAGGTCACGTCGCCAATGTCGAGGGCACCGTTGTCGGTCACCGCAACACCATCGAGCGTGCCGCCGTTGACGAGGCCGCTGGCGTTGGGGCCAGCCTCGATGTCGAGGGTGTTGTGGGCATTGATCGTCAAGGTACCCGTGCCGCCGCCGGTCACCGTGGTGCCGTCGTCAAGCGTCAGGATCGCCCCGGAGGTCAGGTCGCCGATGTCGAGGGCGCCGTTGTCGGTCACTGCGATACCGTCGAGCGTGCCGCCGTTGACGAGGCTGGTGGAGTTGGGGCCAGCCTCGATGTCGAGCGTATCGCCGCTGCCAATCGACAGCGTGCCGCCGGCAATCGTCGTGCCATCATCCAGCGTCAGCGTCGCATCGCCCACCGAAGTCGTTCCGACCTGTATTGCGCCGACATTGCCTACCTGCGCGCCATCGAGCGTCGCGCCCACGCCGTTCGAGCCGTAGGTAATTTCAAGGATGCCGCTGCCGCCGATCGAGAGCACTCCGCCGGTGATCGTGGTGCCGTCGTCAAGTGCAAGGATCGCCCCCGAGGCATTCAGGTCGACATCGATGGCGCCGTCGTTCGTGACGGTGACTCCATCCAGTGTTGCGTCGGGACTCCCGAACCCGCTGTTGCCGCCCTGGACAGCGCCGACCTCGATATCGAGTTCGCCGTGGCCGCCGATCGAAAGCTTCCCGCCACCGCTGATCGTCGTCCCGTCATCGAGCATCAATATGGCGGTGGGTATGAGAATGCTGCCATCGACCTGCAGCGTACCTGAGTCGGTGACACTGACGCCGTCCAGCGTGGCGCCGTTGACGAGGCCGCTGGCGTTGGGGCCAGCCTCGATGTCGAGGGTGTTGCCGGCATTGATCGTCAAGGTACCCGAGCCGCCGCTGGTCACCGTGGTGCCGTCGTCAAGCGTCAGGATCGCCCCGGAGGTCACGTCGCCGATGTCGAGGGCGCCGTTGTCGGTCACCGCGACACCATCGAGCGTGCCGCCGTTGACGGCGCCACTGGCGTTGGGGCCGGCCTCGATGTCCACGGTGTTGTTGGCATTGATCGTCAACGTGCCGGCGGTCACCGTCGTGCCGTCATCAAGCGTGAGGATCGCCCCGGTGGTGGTGGCGCCCACCTCGATCGTGCTGGTGGCGTCAGCCGCGCTGACGGAGACGCCGTCCAGCGTGGCGTCGGGATCGCTCGGGCCGCTGAAGCCGGCCTCGACATCGAGCGTGCTTCCGCTGCCGAGTGTCAGTTTGCCGCCGCTGATGCTGGTGCCGTCGTCCAGCAACAGCGTCGCCGCGGCGGTG
>Ga0302157_10000267_pt1 | contig 68644 bp, 60 predicted proteins | sample I_Bog_N3_3_FD_193502 | JGI IMG/M metagenome (GOLD analysis project Ga0302157, IMG submission 193502) | Peat permafrost microbial communities from Stordalen Mire near Abisko, Sweden - I_Bog_N3_3 | ecosystem: Environmental > Terrestrial > Soil > Wetlands > Peat | place: Sweden: Abisko, Stordalen... | reverse complement strand
ACGGCCGACGAGCTCAGCGATCGCCTGCGGCTGGTCGCCGCTCGGCACGTAATCGCTGATGACCTCGAAAGGACGAACGACGCGAGTGGGCTCCATGTCTCCAGCTTAGGCAGGGCCCCCGACACTGGCTGGCCCGGGCGCTCGCTGGACTGTGCGCTGGCTGGCCCGTGCGCTGGCTGGACTGTGCGCTGGCTGGACTGTGCGCTGGCTGGCCCGGGCGCTGGAAACGGAGCGCTTGCCGGTCAGACGGGCTGGAAGGCGTTCACTCCGGTCAGCCTCGCCGACAGTGCCCACAGTCGCGCCGCAGAATCGGGGTCGACCGCGTAGTCGTTGACGCCCCGGATCCGGGCATCCGCTGCATCCGGCCTGGTGATCTCCGCGATGTCGCAGTCCTCGCAGTAGACGCCGCCCCGGCCAGCCAGGGACGGCGACGTCGCAGCCCACACGGACGTCGCGGCGCCCTGCTCGGGGGTCTTGAACCGTTCGTTGACGGTGCCGTCCGCGTCCATCCATCCGGCCGCGATCATCTCCGCCCGCGGAAGATGGCGTTGAAGCTCAGTCATTATCCCGCCCGGATGCACGGCAAAGGCGCGCACACCGAAGGGCTCCCCCAGCACATCGAGCTGCACGGCGAAGAGGCTATCGGCAGTCTTCGCCTGGCCGTACGCCTTCCATTTGTCATAGCCGGTCGTGAATTGCGGGTCATCCCACCTGATGTCCGACAGCTTGTGCCCCGTCGAGGACAGAGCGACGACTCGCGCACCCCCGGCGTCGACAAGCGCTGGCCACAAGAGGTTGGCCAGCACGTAGTGCCCGAGATGATTAGTGGCGAACTGCGACTCCCAGCCGTCTCCCACGCGAACCTCGGGCGAAGCCATGATGGCGGCATTGTCGATGAGGATGTCAATGGTGCGACCCGATTCGAGGAAACGGTTCGCAAAGTCCCCCACGCTTTCCAGGTCGGCGAGGTCGAGCTCGTCGACCTGGGCCGAGCCCAGTCCGGCCGCTGCCAGAACGGAGCTCGCCTGGTCGGGCCTGCGCGCCGGAACCACCACCGCGGCACCCGCCCCCATGAGGGCCCGTACCGTCTCGAGCCCGAGCCCCGAATATCCGCCGGTCACGATCGCGAGCTTGCCGGAGAGGTCGATTCCGGCGACCACCTCAGCGGCCGTGCTGCGTGGGCCGAATCCCGAGCCGATCGGATGCTGCGGTGTCGGATGCTGGAGCGTCGTCATTCATCCACCCTACGTATGGCAAACATGCGCCGCTATTCGCGGCGCAATTCTGCCCAGAGCGAATCGACCTGTTCGCGGGTGTGCTCGAGGGTGCCGTTGCTATCGATCACGACGTCGGCGATTCTCAACCGTTCGTCGTCGGACGCCTGCGCGCGGAGGCGTCCCTCGGCCTCGTCGCGGCTCATGCCCCGCAACTCCACCAGGCGATTGATGCGAGTCTCAGTGTCTGCCTGCACGACGACAATCCGGTCGAACTGCATCGGGCGATCGGCCGCCGCCTCTGCGAGCAGTGGCACGTCATAGACGATGACGACGTCAGGGTCGCGTGCCTCGGCCTCCGCGAACAGTTCGTTCCCCCTCCTCCAGATGGCGGGGTGAGTGATTGCATTCAGCTGCTCGCGCTTGGCTGCGTCGGAAAAGATGATGGCGCCAAGAGCTGGTCGGTTGAGCGAGCCATCCGGGGCGATGACGGACGGGCCGAACACGCGCGCGATGTCGGCAAGGGCCGGGGTACCAGGCTCGACGACTTCGCGGGCGAGCTGGTCGGCATCCACCACGACGGCTCCGAGTTCCGCGAGCCGCTTGCCGACCGTGGACTTGCCGGACGCGATGCCGCCCGTGAGGCCGATCAGCTTCATTTCTCCACCCTAACCAATAACGCGGGCGGCGCTCGGCCTCCGAACCGGCCCCCAGGTTGGCGGGAGAAACTGCACCCCGGCGGGAGTCGTTACTCCGCCCATCGGCATGGATCTCCGCCCATAGCGTGCACTTTCTCCCGCCACCGGGGCATCAGGTGGGTTAACGACGGGACGGCCGGCCCCTGTCGAGGCCGGCCGTCCTGCTTTTACCGCTAGTTACCGGTGGAGAGCTTCTCGCGCAGAGCCGCAAGCGACTCGTCGTCGGCGAGAGTGCCGACCGACGTGACGGCTGAGTCATCGCTCGAGAAAGAGGATGCGCCGGCCGGCACGCCGGAGCTGGGCTGGTCCTCTTCGAGGGCGGCGGCAGCAACCTGCTTCTTGTGCGACTCCCAGCGAGCCTGGGCGGCAGCGTAATCCTGCTCCCACTTCTCGCGCTGGGTCTCGAAACCGTCGCGCCACTCGTTGGTCTCCGGGTCGAATCCGTCCGGGTACTTGTAGTTGCCAGCCTCGTCGTACTCGGTGAGCATGCCGTACAGGGCCGGGTCGAACTCGGTACCGTCCGGGTCAACGCCCTCGTTGGCCTGCTTGAGGCTGAGCGAGATGCGGCGACGCTCGAGGTCGATGTCGATGACCTTGACGAAGACCTCGTCGCCGACCGAGACAACCTGCTCAGCGAGCTCGACATGCTTGCCCGAGAGCTCCGAGATGTGCACGAGTCCCTCGATGCCCTCAGCGACGCGAACGAACGCACCGAATGGCACGAGCTTCGTGACCTTTCCTGGGGCAACCTGGCCGATCGCGTGCGTGCGAGCAAACACCTGCCACGGGTCTTCCTGGGTGGCTTTGAGCGAGAGTGAGACGCGCTCACGGTCGAGGTCGACCTCGAGGATCTCGACAGTGACCTCCTGGCCCACCTCGACGACCTCTGAGGCATGCTCGATGTGCTTCCACGAGAGCTCTGAGACGTGCACGAGCCCGTCCACGCCGCCGAGGTCGACGAACGCGCCGAAGTTGACGATAGACGAGACGACACCCTTACGAACCTGGCCCTTGGCAAGGTTGCCGAGGAACGTCGTACGGCTCTCGCTCTGTGTCTGCTCGAGGAGCGCACGGCGGGACAGCACCACGTTGTTGCGGTTCTTGTCGAGCTCGAGGATCTTCGCCTCGATCTCCTGGCCGAGGTACGGCGTGAGATCACGAACGCGTCGAAGCTCGATGAGGGATGCGGGCAGGAATCCGCGCAGTCCGATGTCGACGATGAGGCCACCCTTGACGACCTCGATGACCGATCCGGTCACCACGCCGTCGGCATCCTTGATCTTCTCCACATCGCCCCACGCACGCTCGTACTGCGCGCGCTTCTTGGACAGGATGAGGCGACCCTCTTTGTCCTCCTTCTGGAGAACGAGAGCCTCGACCAGGTCTCCAACCTGGACGACCTCGGTGGGGTCGACATCGTGCTTGATGGAAAGTTCGCGCGAGGGGATTACACCCTCGGTCTTGTAACCGACGTCGAGGAGCACCTCGTCACGATCGATCTTGACGACGGTTCCTTCGATGAGGTCGCCGTCGTTGAAGAACTTGAGAGTCTTTTCGACCGCGGCAAGGAAATCTTCAGCAGATCCGATGTCGTTGATGGCAACCTGCTTGGGCGCCCCGCTTTTTTTTACAGCGTCGGTCGTGATGAGTGTCATGTAGTTGTTGCTCCAGTAGGAAAATGTCGGTGAAGACATAAATCGGGCCAGTGACGTGGAACTTGGTTATTGGTTCGCCACGGGCGGGCGGATGAGAAGTGCTGTCACACCCGATTAACACCGGGCATAATCGCGACATTCCAGCTTAGCGGACTGTTTCTACCCTCGCCAACACCGCGTTCATATAGTCGAATTCGGTGGAGTACACGTGCGCGGACTTCACGAAGAAGTCGAGCCGCCCGGCCGATACCCCGAGCCGGCCCGCGATGTGCTGCTGCAACCAGGCCAGCTCAACCAGGTTGCCGTACCCCTTTGCCCCGAAGTCGATACTGTGGGCGTAGACGACCTGCTCGAGCGCGCCATCGCGAAGCCAGAAATCGAGGAGGCTGACACACGGGATATACGACGTGTCGAGGAGCGGCTCGAACGTTGTGATCGTCGCGGACCGGGTGGTCGGATCTGAGCGAAGCCTCTCGACAAGCCAGTCGACCTGGTTTCTGCCCGCATCCCCATAGTCAAAGAGCCGGCTGGCGTAGCTTCGGGCATCCCCGAGCTCGCGCACAAGGGCATGGTCGGTGAAGTTGGCGTGCATCCAGGCCAGCCGCTCGGGGTCCGCAAACTGCTCGATGATCGGGTCGTCGGCCCGAGGCGCAGCAACGGTGAGAGTGACGCGCGGCACCTCGACCACGGCCAGCCCGTCGTACGTGCTCGGCAAGCCGTCAGCCAGGATGCGCCGCGCAACCTCGACCCACGCATCACCGATCGTGGCAGTGTGGATCTCGATGTCGTTGGTTACGGCGGGCACGATCCAAGCCTATGACCCGTCGCCGGTCCCGACCCGGTAGCGTGCGGCCGGGTGCGAAGCGGGTAACCGGCCATTCCCCTGCCCGAAGTATCGCTCCCGGAGACTTCCCGGTTCATAGCGGGTGCGATAGAGCCCCCGATCCTGCAGCGCCGGAACGACGAACTCGATGAAGTTCTCGATCGTGCCCGGGGTGATGAACTGTCGCAGATTGAAGCCGTCGATGTCGGTGTCGTGCACCCAACCCTCGATCGCGTCCGCGATCTCCTCACCCGTCCCGACCGCGTAGAACGGTCCGCGGTCGAATCTGGTCACCTCTCGCAGGGCATCCCCCACTGTCGCGCCGGGTGCATAGCGGGCCATGGTTGCTGCATCCTTCGTACCCGAGAAAGCAGCGACCAGGTCGGCGATCACCGTCTCGGGCGGGTACGCGGCGAAGTCGATACCGCTCCCTCCGCCGGCGTAGGCGAGATATCCTTCCGCGCTCGAGTACCGCAGGTATTCCTGCGCTCGACGCTCGGCTTCCTCGTGGGTCTTCCCGGCAATGAGCACGGCACTGCCCAGAGTCCTGACGGCGTCGCCGCCACGCCCGCCGCGCTCCGCGAGGAGCCGGATGTCAGCGATGCTCGCCGCGAAGTCGTCGAGGGACGCGCCGCCGACGAACACCGCTTCGGCATGCCGTGCCGCGAAAGCCCGGCCGGTCGGTGAGGAGCCGGCCTGGAACAGTACCGGCGTGCGCTGCGGCGACGGCTCGGACAGGTGAGGTCCCGCGACCCGGAAGTACTCGCCGACGTGGTCGATAGCGTGCACCTTCGCAGGATTGGTATACACACCGCCCTCCCGGTCTCGCATGACCGCGTCGTCCTCCCAGGATCCCTCCCACAGCTTGTACAGCACGTCCATGTATTCGTGGGCGCGGTCGTAGCGCTGCTCGTGGCTGAGCTCCTCGTCGAGACCGAAATTCCTCGCCGCATTCGGCAGGTACGACGTCACGACGTTCCAGCCGAACCGGCCACGCGTGAGGTGGTCGAGTGTGCTCGCGCGCCGCGCGAAGCTGAACGGTGGCTCATAGGTGGTCGAGAAGGTCGCGACGAAACCAAGATGCTCCGTCGCCGCGGCCATCGCCGGGATGACCAGCAGCGGGTCATTGTTCGGGATCTGCACGGCCTCCCGCACCGCCGTCTCGAACCCGTCGCGGTAGCCGTCGTAGGCTCCCACGACATCGGCAAGAAACACGGCGTCGAAGAGCCCCTCCTCGAGCAGCCGTGCCTCCGACTGCCAGAAGCCCAGGTCGGTATACCGCTCTCGCGTGTTTCCCGGATGGCGCCACAGCCCCTGCGAGATGTGGCCAACCGTGTTCATTTCGAACAGGTTGAACGAGAGCTGCTTCGGTTCAGTCACCCGAGCAGCGCGTCCTTGAGGGTGTCGAGGCCGATCCCGCCGAGGTCGAGTGCCTTCTTGTGGAAGGCCTTCGGGCTGAAAGCGGCACCCTCACGAGCCTTGTACTCGTCACGAATCTGCTCCCAGATGCGCTGACCGACCTTGTATGACGGTGCCTGCCCGGGCCATCCGAGGTACCGGTTGACCTCAAAGCGCACGAATTCCGGAGACATGTGCACGTGCTGGGCCATGAAGTCGAAGGCGTAGTCACCGGTCCACGGTCCCTTACCGTCCGGGCGCTGCTTTTCAAGGTGCACCCCGATGTCGAGTACGACGCGAGCGGCACGCATGCGCTGGCCATCCAGCATGCCGAGCCGATCAGCAGGATCGTCGAGGTAGCCCAGCTCCTCCATCAGTCGCTCGGCGTACAGCGCCCAGCCCTCGGCGTGGCCCGAGGTTCCCGCCAGGAGACGGCGGTAGCTGTTCAGCGTTGCCCGGTTGTAGACCGCCTGCCCGATCTGCAGGTGGTGGCCGGGAACCCCCTCGTGGTACACGGTGGTGAGCTCGCGCCAGGTGTCGAAGTCGGTTACACCCTCGGGTACCGACCACCACATGCGACCCGGGCGGGAGAAGTCATCCGTTGGCCCCGTGTAGTAAATGATGCCGGTGTGGTTGGGGGCGATCATGCATTCGAGCCTGCGCACCTCGGCAGGAATATCGAAGTGCGATTTTCCGAGCTCCGCAATCGCACGGTCGCTGGTCTCCTGCATCCATTTCTGCAGCGCGTCCGTGCCGTGCAGTTTGCGGGACGGATCGCCGTTCAGAAACTCGATAGCCTGCTCGACGGATGCCCCCGCCGTGATCTCCCCGGCGATGGCCGTCTGCTCGTCGACCATGCGCTGCAGCTCCTCGACTCCCCACTCGTAGGTCTCGTCGAGATCGACTGTCGCGCCGAGGAACGAACGTGACGCAACGGCGTAGAGGTCGCGACCGATCGCATCCTTGTCCCCCGCGACGGGCAGGAGCTCCGTCTCGAAGAATTCCGCCAGGGTGCCGTATGCGGCCGCCGACGCGGCTGCTCCCTTCTGAAGGGCGCGAGCCAGCGAATCGGGGAGGCCGGATGCGCCGCCCACGAGGTTTGCGAACAGTCCGTCAGGATCGGCCGTCTCGCGAGCCTGGATGATCACCTCGAGAACCTGGCGCTTCGCCGGAACGACTCCGCGTTCGATCCCCAGACGAAGGGTCTCGATGTACTGGTCGATGGCGGTCGGGGACGAACTCAACCGGGAGGCGATGTTCTCCCAGTCGTCCGCGGTGTCAGTCGGCATGATGTCGTAGATCTCGCGCAGGGACTGCACGGGAGAAGCAAGAACGTTCACATCGCGCAGGTTGAACTGCAGGTCGTGTTTTTCGAGCTCGAGTTCGAGCGTGCCGAGCAGGTCAGCCTTTGTAACGGCGTCCACGTCATCCGCAGGCTGCAGTGGGGCAAGTTCGGCGATCACACCTCGCGCGGCATCGGCGAGGGCGTCGGCACCCGCTGGCGAGAAGTCTTCCCACTCACCCAGCTTGCCCCGGTCGAGGCCGATGTAGGTCGCCAGGGTGGGCACAAGGTCGCTCAGGGTTTCGACCCATGTCTCAGCGACCGCGTCGATTGCGGTGGGGGTGCGAACGGCAGGCTTGGAAGCGTCAACAGTCATTCAGAAAGCCTAGAACAGGAGGTCCACCTGCCGAGGAAAAGCCCCAAGCAGCTAACTTGCAAGTAGCGCTCGAACCTGCTCGACAGTGGTCGCTTCGCGCAACGATTGTGCGCGGCCGTCATCGAGAAGAGCCGTGGCGAGTTGGCTGAGCAGCGTGATGTAGCGGCGACCGTGGGCGGCGATTCCGATCACAATGGTGACCGGTTGTCCCGCCCAGTCGACCGGTTCGGCGAGCTGCACGAGCGCGAGTCCTTCGTGCACAACATCGCTCTTCGCGGTGAGAGTGCCGTGGGGCATCGCGACACCGTCACCGACAAAGGTGGAAACCACCCGCTCACGCTCGAGCATCTGCTCGATGTAGTCGGGGTCTACGGCACCCGCAGCGACCAACAGCTCGCCCGCGCGGCGAATAGCCTCGTCGCGGCCCGGCGCCGAAGCAGCCAGGATGATCGAGGAGGCGGGAAGCAATTCGGTGAGCTCATCGAGCGTAGGAGCCATAGGGCCAATCTACCGCCGACCGCGCTTCCGGACCCGCAGCTGCGGTGCCTGCAACCCGGTCGTTTGCCTGGGAAGGCCTAGTGGGCCGCCTGGTCCCAGTTCTCGCCGGTTCCGATCTGCACGTCGAGCGGAACTCGAAGGTCGGCAGCATGGCCCATGCGATCGCGCACAATCGCGGTCAGTGCATCCAGTTCACCGTGCGCCACCTCGAAGACGAGTTCGTCGTGCACCTGCATGAGCATGTTCGACTCCAGCCCGCCGCTGCGGAGGTCATCCGCGATGCCGAGCATGGCGATCTTGAGGATGTCGGCCGCGGAACCCTGGATCGGGGCGTTGAGCGCCGCGCGCTCAGCATTCTCGCGCAGCACCCGGTTATTTGAGGTGAGATCGCCGAACGGGCGTCGCCTTCCGAAAATCGTCTCCGTGTAGCCGTCGACCCGAGCCTGTTCGACAACGTTTCGAAGGTATTCGCGCACGGCTCCGAAGCGCAGGAAATAGTCGGTCATGAGCTGCTTCGCCTCGGCTGTTTCGATGCGAAGTTGCTTGCTCAGGCCGAAAGCGCTCAAGCCATACGCCAGCCCATACGACATCGCTTTGACCTTGGTGCGCATGAGCGGTGTTACATCGACCGGTTCGACCCCGAAGATGCGGGCTCCAACGAACCGGTGCAGGTCTTCCCCCTCGTTGAACGCGAGGATGAGACCCTCATCGCCTGAGAGGTGAGCCATGATGCGCATTTCAATCTGCGAGTAGTCAGCGGTGAGAAGAGTCTCGTAGCGCTCGCCCCGCTCGAATGCCGCGCGAATCTCCCGCCCGACCGCGGTCTTCACCGGGATGTTCTGCAGGTTCGGATCGTTCGACGAGATACGCCCCGTACTGGTGCCCGTCTGGTCGTAGGTGGTGTGGATGCGGGCATCCTGGCCAATCCCCCGTTCCAGCGTCTCAATGATCTGCTTGAGCTTTGTTGCGTCACGGTGCTGCAGCAGCAGGTCAAGGAACGGATGCGGCGCCTGCTCCTGAAGGTCAGCCAGCGACGCGGCGTCGGTCGAGAACCCGGTCTTATTCGAGCGGGTCTTGGGCATCCCCAGCTCATCGAAGAGCACCTGCTGGAGCTGCTTCGGCGACCCCAGGTTGACCTCGTGCCCGATCTCGGCGTAAGCGCGTGAAGCCAGGTCGTTCGCGCTCTCGGTGAGGGAGGCGTTCAGCCTCGCGAGTACGCGCGCATTGACCGTGATTCCGGTCGTCTCCATTGCGGCCAGCACGGGCACAAGCGGCAACTCGATCGTCTCCAGCACGCGAAGCGAACCGGTGTCGAGACGTTCGGCCAGGTACACCGACAACCGGTGCACGTACCAGGCTTTCGTGGCCGGGCTGAGCGCCGGGGTGTCGGGCACGAGCTGGTTCGGGTCGGCGCGCGACAACGACTCCGACAGGAAGTAATAGACCTGGTCGACGAGGTCCTGATTCTTACCACCCGGCTTGAGCAGCCACGCAGCAAGAGTCGTGTCAAAGGCAATGCCATTCAACTCGAGGCCGGAGTGCTGCAGCCATTTGAGCTCTCGTTTCGAGTCGAAAAGGTATTTCGGCGCCGGTCCCCGCAACCACTCCTCGAGGGCGACGTAGTCGGGCCGACCGGGTGCCCACGGGACGAAGGCTGACTCTGTCGCACTCGCTATGCCGAGCCCGGTCACCTCGCCCGAGGTGACCTCCACCCGAAGGCCGAGCGGTGCTGTGCCCTGCTGCGACTGGGTGTCGAGCCACTTCGCGAGTTCCTCATCGACCAGGGTACGCACCGGCGGAGCGCCCGTGCCTGTGTCGTCGAGCAGCGCCTCGGTGGGGTCATCTGGTGCGCCGTCCTGGGCCGCGATCTTGAGTACGCGCTCCTGGAGGGTGCGGAACTGGAGCCGATCGAACACCTCGCGGATAGCCGCCGTATTCATGGGCTTTCGTTCGAGGTCGGCTGGCCCGTAGGCGAGGTCGAGGTCGGTGAGAAGGTGGTTGAGCTTGCGGTTGCGGATCGCACGATCCTTCTGGTCACGCAGGTTCTGCCCGACGACTCCCCCGATCTCGTCGGCATGCTCCAGCACCCCCGCCAGGCTGCCGAACTGGGTGATCCATTTGACAGCGGTCTTCTCGCCGACCTTGTCAATGCCGATCAGGTTGTCGCTCGTCTCGCCGACGAGCGCCGCGATGTCGGGATACTGGTGAGGCTCAATGCCGTACCGCTCGAAGACGGTGTCACGGTCGTAGCGTTTGAGCTCGGAAACACCGCGCGCGTTCGGGTAGAGCAGCGTGACGTTGTCGTCGATCATCTGTATCGCGTCGCGGTCGCCGGAAACGACGAAGACCCTGAATCCCTGGGCGGAACCCTGGTGCGCGAGGGTCGCGAGGATGTCGTCGGCCTCATAGTCTTCCTTCGACAGTGTGGGGATGCTCATGGCGTGCAGGGCCTCTTCAAGCAGCGGTACCTGGCCGACGAACTCGGGAGGGGTCGCGTCCCGCGTTCCCTTGTATTCGGGGTATTCGCGGGTGCGGAACGAGTACCGGGAGATATCGAACGCCACAGCGACATGCGTGGGCTTCTCGCCCGCGAGCAGGTTGATGAGCATTGAGATGAAGCCATGGATCGCGTTCGTGTGCTGGCCGTCGCGGGTGACGAAACTGTCGACCGGGAGGGCGTAGAAAGCCCGGAACGCGAGGGAATGGCCGTCGATGACCATGAGGGTAGGCTTTTCGGAGTCCGTCACCTGAGTCAGCCTAGCGCTGACCACCGACGGGGAATCAGCCGCGAAAGAAGCCGATGACGACCTATCACGATGAACTCGACCCCGAACTCTATGAGCGACTGTTCGCGTCGGGCGCCGGACCTCTGAGCGACAAGATGGGTATTGAATTCCTTGAGCTGGGCGCGGCTCGATCCGTCGCGCGGATGCCCGTCGAGGGCAATACGCAGAACCTCGGCCTGCTGCATGGCGGCGCGCATGTCGTGCTCGGCGAGTCCCTCGGTTCCATCTCCGCGGCCATCCACGCCGGACCCGGACGCTACGTCGTCGGCATCGAGATCAACGCCAGCCACAGCCGATCGATCACCGAGGGCTGGGTTACCGGAACGTGCACTGCGCTGGTGCTGGGTCGCACCCTGGCGACCCACGAGATCGTCATGACGGATGAGCAGGGCCGCAGGCTTTCGACCGTGCGGATGACGAACCTGCTCCGCGACGTCGAGGCGCGGAGCTAGAGGCGGAGCTAGAGTTCTGCCTTCTGTTCGTAGTAGGCGGTAAGGCTGGCCACCGGTCCGTCAGCGAAACGCTGGAGCGCTCGAACGACGGGACTCGCCAGTCGCGCGGTTCCCGGCCATTCGAGGATGACCGGAAAGCCGGCGAAGTCGTGGTTCTCGACCGCAGCCGACGACACCCACCTCGCGCCCGTGGTGCGCACCAGTACTTCCCCAACGTAGAAGCCGATGCTGAGCACGGTTCCGCCGACGTCGTGCATGCCGTGGCCTGCAGCGCGCAGCGATTCGAGAATCTCATCAGCCAGGGCGACGCTCGCAGGCGAATAATCCAGGACGACCTGGTCGACAGCCGCGGCGACGCCAACGATGTCCTCGGCGAAGAGGCCAGCGTTTTCGGGAGCGAGCTCCCACTTCAGCGCAAAGCTCACCTCGTCATCAGCCATGACGGGACTACTTCTTCGCGGAGAGCTGCTCGATGATCGCCTGCGAAACATCGTGCATGGTCAGTCGGCGATCCATGGACGCCTTCTGGATCCAGCGGAACGCCTCGGGCTCTGTGAGGCCCATCTTCTCGTTGAGAAGACCCTTCGCGCGATCGACGAGCTTGCGAGTCTCGAATCGCTCAACCAGGTCGGAAACTTCGGCCTCAAGGGTGATGATCTGGGCGTAACGGGCAAGAGCGATTTCTATCGCGGGAAGCAGGTCATTGGGTGTGAAGGGCTTGACGACATAGGCAAGGGCTCCCGCCTCGCTCGCACGCTCGACCAGTTCCTTCTGGCTGAAGGCGGTCAACAGCACCACTGGCGCGATGTGGTTCTTGGTCAGGCGCTCCGCCGCGGAGATCCCGTCGAGCTGCGGCATTTTGACATCCATGATGACCAGGTCTGGTCGGAGCTCGGTGGCCAGCGCAACTGCGGTCTCGCCGTCGGCCGCTTCGCCGACAACCTCGAACCCGTTATCCCTCAGCGTCTCGACGATGTCGAGGCGAATCAACGACTCATCCTCCGCGACAACTACTCGACGGGGGGCCGGTGACGTTGATCCCTGATCGCTCACGATCCAACCCTACGGTATTGTTTCCCACGGTGTTGTGCGCCGGATTGGCGGAATGGCAGACGCGGAGCACTCAAAATGCTTTGCTCGGAAGGGCGTGTGGGTTCGAGTCCCACATCCGGCACACCACATCCGGCACAGTTTCAGGTCGCATCCGACCGGCGGGAGATGCAGGCGCCTACCCGAAAGGCGCCTGCATCATCCAACCCCCCGATTGGATTTGGTGCTCCGCCGAAACCGTCGAAGACTCGACCCTGTGCGGCGGAGGGCTCGCCGTTGCCTGTTCTCTGCGCGATTCATGCGTGAACCATCGGGCTCATGCACGATCCGCCCTCTGTTATGCACGAACCACCCGAGTTCGTGCACCAACCGGAACGGCCGCGATGGCCAGGCGAAACCCTTGGCAAACATAAAACGTTTGACGTCTGTTTGTCAATTCCGCAATGCCTGATAGCGTATCCCGACAAGTGAAGGGAACTCAGGTGGCGGAAAACACACCGGGCGAATGGCGGCCGAAGCGCTCCAGCCGGCTCAGCGCCGACGTCGCCGCCGACGTCGTCGACCGAATTGTGCGCGGCTCCCTCCCGCCCGGAACAACGCTTCCCAACGAAGCCGGATTGTGCGAGTACTACGACGTGAGCCGCCCCGTGGTGCGTGAGGCACTCAAGGTGGTCGAGCAAAAAGGCCTGATCCGTATTCGCCAGGGCGATGGAACGACCGTGAGGCCGCGCGAAGAATGGATCCTGCTCAACGCAGACGTGCTGCGCATCTCGCTCGAAATGGATGAATCAGGCACCCTCCGCAGGGACGTGCTCACGCTGCGCAAGGACCTCGAGATGTCGATGGTTGAGCGCAGCGCCGGCCGCTACACCGACGACGATTTCGCAGAACTGGACCGACTGCTGGACCGGATGGATGCCGCAACAGAATGGTTCGCCGTGCAGGCCATCGACGACGACGTACATCGGCTCATCCATCGCGTTTCGGGCAACGAAGTTGCTCGCGCGATCGTGTACCAGCTGGTGAACGAGGTGCGGAACATGGACGCCCTCTCGTTCACCCGTGAAGAGTACGACGAATCGAATGCTTCGCTGCGCCGCGTTCGCGACCGACTTCGCGAAGGTGACGGGGCGGCGGCGGCAGCGGCCATGGGCGAGCACATCACCGGGAGCTGGTTCTTCGGGCGGGGCCAGCAGGACTGACCCGCGCCAGAAGTACCCCCGTGCCAGAAGTGCCCCCGTGCTCGAGTGCAAACGGCAGCCGGTGACTCTCAGTCGTGGTGGACTGGTGCTGTCGCATTGGTCGCCGAACCGACCACATGCACGCGCAGGTCATTTGTCGTTCCCGACACCCCGGGAGGGGACCCGGAGATGACGACGACCTTGTCACCCGCCTGGGCAAGACCGTTGCCCAGGAGAACCTCGTCCACCTGGTGGTACATGGCGTCGGTGTGAGTAACGCGATCAACGACAAACGACTCGATTCCCCAGAACAGGGCCATCCGCCGGCGGATCGCGGGATCCGGTGTGAACGCCTTCATCGGGACCTTGTAACGCAGGCGGGACATCCGTCGTGCCGCATCACCGGACTCGGTGAAAACACAGACGATCTTCGCGTCAACGAAGTCCGCCACCTCGACGGCGGCGAGAGTAATCGCACCGCCCTGGGTGCGGGGCTTCGTGCCCAGCGGTGGGATGCGCTCCAGGCCGTGATCTTCAGTCGATTCGACGATTCGTGCCATGGTTTGAACGGTGATGACGGGATACGCTCCGACACTCGTCTCGCCACTCAGCATGACGGCATCGGCCCCGTCGAGAACGGCATTGGCGACATCAGACGTCTCGGCGCGCGTCGGAACAGGCGACGAAATCATGGACTCGAGCATCTGGGTGGCCACGATAACCGGCTTCGCCATGCGCCGGGCGAGTTCCACAGCACGCTTCTGCACGATCGGCACCGCCTCGAGCGGCAACTCGACGCCCAGGTCGCCGCGAGCGACCATGATCGAATCGAACGCGTCAATGATCTCCTCGAGGTGATCGACAGCCTGGGGCTTTTCGATCTTCGCGATCACCGGGATCTTGCGTCCCTCTTCAGCCATGATCTCGTGCACGCGTTTGATATCACTCGCGTCACGGACGAACGACAGGGCGATGAGGTCACAGCCGAGCCGAAGCCCCCAGCGCAGATCATCCTCATCTTTCTCCGACAGGGCCGGAACGTTGACCGCGACGCCCGGCAGGTTGATGCCCTTGTTGTTGGAGACGGGACCGGCGACGATCACCTCGGTCGTGACCACGGTGCCGTCCGTCTCGAGCACCCTCACCTTCACCTTGCCGTCATCGATCAGTAGGAAATCGCCGGCCGAAACATCCTGCGGCAGGCCCTTGAAAGTGGTACCCGAAAGTTCCTTGGTGCCGATGACGTCTTCGGTCGTGATCTTGAAGATGTCTCCGACGGCGAGCTCGTAGGGGCCCGCCTCGAACTTGCCCAGCCGGATCTTCGGGCCCTGCAAGTCGACGAGCACCGCGACCGCGCGACCCGAATCCTCCGCCGCCTTCCGCACGTTCCGGTAGACCTCCTCGTGCACGTCATAGGAGCCGTGGCTCAGGTTCATTCGCGCAACATCGACGCCCGCGTCGATGATCGCCCTGATGTTCTCATAGCTCGACGTGGCTGGGCCAAGTGTCGCGACGATTTTTGCTCGTCTCATTGGGTCCTTCTGTGGTGGTGGTTGTGGTGGTAGAAGCGTGCTGGTGGAGACTTGGTGACGATGAGCACGAGTGCGGCCGTGTCGTCGGCTATGGCAGGCGGCTCAGATGCTCAGCGCACGGTCGGTTGGCTTCACGGGGAACGGCAGCTCAGTGGAGCCCTCGAGAAAACGGTCGACTGCGGATGCCGCCGCCCGGCCTTCCGCGATCGCCCACACGATGAGCGACTGGCCGCGACCCGCGTCACCCGCAACAAAAACGCCCGACTGGCTGGTTTCATACCTGTCATCGCGGGACAGGTTACCCCGATCGTCGAACGGCAGCGACAGCTGCTCGTCGATCGTGGTTCTCTCCGGGCCCAGGAAACCCAGCGACAAGAGCACGAGATCGGCGGGGATATCGCGCTCGGTTCCCGCCCGCGGTACGCGCCGGCCATCAAGGTACTCGGTCTCGGCGACGCGGATTCCGCGCACCTCACCGACCTCGTTCGAAAGGAATTCGACGGTCGAGGCCAGGTAGACGCGCTCGCCGCCTTCCTCATGGGCACTCGAGACCTCGAAGAGGTTCGGGTGGATCGGCCACGGCTGGTGATCGGGTCGCTCGCTCGGCGGCTGGATACCGATGGCCAGGTTGGTGACCGAAAGTGCTCCCTGGCGGTGGGCTGTACCGATGCAATCCGCCCCGGTGTCTCCACCGCCAAGGACAACGACGTGCTTACCTGTCGCGACGACCTGCTCGGCGACATAGTCGCCCGCGCCCGCGCGGTTCTGCTGCACCAGGTAGTCCATGGCGAAATGCACGCCGAGAAGGTCGCGTCCCGGGATCGCCAGATCGCGGGGCTTCATCGCTCCGGTCGCGACGATAACGGCGTCATACCGTGACCGCAGGTCGGACCAGCTGATGTCGACCCCGATTTCGACGCCCGCGCGGAAACGCGTTCCCTCGGCCTGCATCTGCGCGAGCCGTGTCTCGAGGTGCTTCTTCTCCATCTTGAAATCGGGGATGCCGTAGCGAAGCAGGCCGCCGATGCGATCATCCCGCTCGTAGACCGCCACCGTGTGCCCCGCACGAGTGAGCTGCTGCGCCGCAGCGAGGCCGGCGGGACCGGAGCCGACAACAGCGACCGTCTTGCCCGTGAGCCGCTCGGGCGGATGCGGTGTGACCCAGCCGTTTGCGAACGCCTGGTCGATGATCGAGACTTCGACCTGCTTGATCGTGACCGGGTCCTGGCTGATGCCCAGTACACACGATGACTCGCACGGTGCCGGGCACAGACGGCCGGTGAATTCGGGGAAGTTGTTGGTCGCGTGCAGCCGCTCGATAGCGGCCCTGCCCTCGTCGCGCCAGGTCAGGTCGTTCCACTCCGGGATCAGGTTGCCGAGGGGACACCCGTGATGGCAGAACGGGATGCCGCAGTCCATACACCGGCCGGCCTGGCGCTTAAGCGTTGCCGCGTCGCCCTGCTCGTAGACCTCTTTCCAGTCCATCAGCCGGAGCGCGATCGGGCGCCGGGGCGGAGTTTCCCGCTCCGGAACCTTCAGGAATCCCTTGGGGTCAGCCACCCGTCACCTCCGTGTGGTTCCTGAGCACAGTCGCGACCAAACCGCGTGCGGAATCAGCCACCAGTGACCTCCATAATCCTTGACCACACCACGTCGCCGTCGGGGTCAAGGCCTTCGTCGAGCGCAACCTTGCGGGTTTCCATGACGGCCGCGTAGTCCCGGGGAACGACCTTGGTGAACCGGGACGTCGCCGCGGGAAGGTCGTCGAGCATCCGTGATGCCACCGGCGAGTCGGTCTCGGCGGCGTGACGCTGCAGGAGATCTTTCAGGATCTCGACGTCGGCGCTGCCGAGAGATTCCAGACGCAGCTCACCACTGTTCAGCGAATCGCGGTTCACGTGCTCACGCTTCAGGTCGAACACATAGGCGGTGCCGCCCGACATACCCGCGCCCAGGTTGTGGCCGGTCGCTCCCAGGATGACCGCGAGGCCACCGGTCATATATTCGAGCGCGTGGTCACCCACACCTTCGACGACAGCCGTCGCACCCGAGTTGCGTACCAGGAAACGCTGGCCGACCGTTCCACGCAGGAACATGCTTCCCCGGGTCGCGCCGTACCCGATGACGTTACCCGCGATGACGTTGTCTTCTGCGGTCAGGGTGGCTCGAACATCGGGTCGAACGATGATCTCTCCCCCGCACAGGCCCTTGCCGACGTAGTCGTTGCTGTCGCCGAACAGGCGCAGCGTGATCCCGCTGGGCATAAACGCGCCGAAAGATTGCCCGGCCGACCCGTGCAGGGTCACGTCGATGGTGCCCGTCGGAAGACCGTGCTCGCCGTGCCTGACCGTGATTTCGTGACCGAGCATCGTGCCGACCGCGCGCTCCGTGTTGCGGACCGGCAGGTCGATCGTGACCGGGTCGCCACCGTCGAGCGCGCTTGCGCTCAGCCGGATGAGCTCGTTGTCGAAGTGCTTGTCGAGTTCGTGCTCCTGGCCGTGTTCGTTGTGGCGCGGCTCGTGTTCACTGAACTCCGGGCCGACGAGGACGGGTTCGAGGTCGAGGCCGGATGCCTTCCAGTGCTCGATCGCGCGGTCGACGTCGAGCAGTTCCGAGTGCCCGACGGCCTCCTGGATGCTGCGGAAGCCGAGTTCTGCGAGGTACTCGCGCACCTCTTGGGCGAGAAACTCCATGAAGTTCACGACGAACTCCGGCTTACCGGTGAAACGTTCGCGCAGCACGGGGTTCTGGGTGGCCACTCCCACCGGACAGGTGTCGAGATGGCACACACGCATGAGGATGCATCCGGACACGACCAGAGGTGCCGTCGCAAAACCGAATTCCTCGGCGCCGAGGAGCGCGCCGATGATCACGTCACGGCCCGTCTTCAACTGGCCGTCGACCTGAACGACGACTCGCGACCGCATCCCGTTGAGCATGAGAGTCTGCTGGGTCTCCGCCAGGCCGATTTCCCACGGTGTTCCCGCATGCTTGAGCGAGTTCAGCGGGCTGGCACCGGTGCCGCCGTCGTGCCCCGAGACCAGGACAACGTCGGCCAGCGCCTTGGTCACTCCCGCTGCAACAGCGCCGATACCCGACTGGCTCACGAGTTTCACGTGCACGCGCGCCTTCGGGTTGGCCCGCTTCAGGTCGAAGATCAACTGCTTAAGATCCTCGATCGAGTAAATGTCATGGTGTGGCGGCGGAGAGATGAGGCCGACACCGGCCGTGCCGTGGCGGGTGCGAGCAATCCACGGGTACACCTTGCCCGACGGCAACTGCCCGCCTTCGCCTGGCTTGGCGCCTTGGGCCATCTTGATCTGGATGTCCGTCGCGTTCGTCAGGTAGAGGCTGGTGACGCCGAAACGGCCGGACGCGACCTGCTTGATCGCGCTGCGCCGGCTCGGGTCGAGCAGGCGATCGACATCCTCGCCGCCCTCACCCGTGTTGGACTTTCCGCCGATCGAGTTCATTGCGATGGCGAGCGTCTCGTGCGCCTCTTTCGAAATGGATCCGTAGCTCATCGCCCCGGTCGAGAAGCGCTTGACGATCGCAGACACCGGCTCGACGTCATCGATCGGGATGGGCTTACGCACGCCCGTCCGCAACCGGAAGAGTCCACGCAGCGTCATCAGGCGCTCGGCCTGGTCGTCAACGAGCCGGGTGTAATCGCGGAAGATGTCGTAGCGGCGCGCACGCGTCGAATGCTGCAGCTTGAACACGGTCTCCGGGTTGAAGAGGTGCGGCGGGCCCTCCCTGCGCCATTGGTATTCGCCGCCGGTCACGAGCCGTTCGTGGATGACCACTGCGCCGTCTTCCGGATACGCAGCCCGGTGGCGCGCAGCGTTCTCGGCCGCGATCACCTCGATGCCGACGCCACCCAGCAGGCTCGTGGTGCCGGTGAAATACTGGTCGACGAATTCCTGCGACAGGCCGACGGCCTCGAATGCCTGGGCGCCCGCGTACGAGCCCACCACCGAAATCCCCATCTTCGACATGATCTTCAGCACGCCCTTGCCGAGCGCCTTGATGAGGTTGCGCACAGCCTTCTCGCCAGTCAGGCCGGTAATCATGCCGCTGCGAACAAGCTCCTCGGCGGTTTCCATGGCGAGGTAGGGGTTCACCGCAGACGCTCCGTAGCCGAGCAGGAGGGCGACATGGTGAACCTCGCGTACGTCACCGACCTCGGCGACGATGCCGACCTTCATCCGGTTTTCGGCACGGATCAGGTGATGGTGCACCGTCGCGACCATGAGCAGCGAAGGGATTGGGGCGTAGTCCTTGTTGGAGTCGCGATCCGACAGCACGATGAACTCCGCGCCGTTCTCGATCGCCAGGTCGACCTCGGCGCACATCTTCGCGAGCCGCTTCTCCATGGCCCGCGGCCCCTTGTCAACGCGATACAACCCGCGAATCGTCGTTGTGAGGGTCGAACCGGGAGTCGGGTCGATGTGCTGGATCTTTGCGAGTTCGTCATTGTCGAGCACAGGAAAGTCCAGGATGACCTGCCGCGCGTGCTCGGGGGTCGCCGTCAGCAGGTTGCGCTCGGGGCCCAGGCCCAGGCTCATCGACGTGACAGTCTCTTCGCGGATCGAGTCGAGCGGTGGGTTGGTCACCTGGGCGAACTGCTGGGCGAAGTAGTCGAACAGCAGCCGGGGGCGCTCCGAGAGCACGGCGATGGGTGTGTCGGACCCCATTGCACCGAGCGGTTCCGCGGCGTTCTGGGCCATCGGTGCGATTAGGATCCGCACCTCCTCTTCGGTGTAGCCGAAGGTGCGTTGGCGCCGTGTCACCGAGGCCGGGGTGTGCACAATGTGCTCGCGGTCGGGGAGGTGCTTGAGGTTGATTCGACCCTCATCCAGCCATTCGCCCCACGGCTTGGATGCGGCGAGCTCTGCCTTGATCTCGTCATCCTCGATCAGCCGGCCCGCTTCCGTGTCGACCAGGAACATCTTCCCCGGCCGCAGGCGCCCTTTGCGGACGATCTTCTCGGGCGCGAAGTCGAGCACGCCGATCTCGCTCGCCAGCACAACGAGGTCGTCGTCCGTCACGAGATACCGCCCGGGCCGCAATCCGTTGCGGTCGAGGGTGGCTCCAACCAGGGTGCCGTCGGTGAAGACGAGAGCGGCCGGACCATCCCACGGCTCCATCAGCATCGAGTGGTACTCGAAAAAGCTGCGCCGTTCGGGGTCGATGTCCGGCTGGTTCTCCCAGGCCTCAGGCACCATCATCATGATCGAGTGCGGCAAAGACCGGCCGCTGAGGCTCAGGAGCTCGACAACCTCATCGAAGGAGGCCGAGTCGCTCGCGCCCGGTGTGACGATCGGCAGGAGCGGCTTCACATCGCCGAGCAGCTCAGATTCGAGCTGCGACTGGCGGGCGCGCATCCAGTTTCGGTTGCCCTGCACGGTGTTGATCTCGCCGTTGTGGGCGATAACCCTGAACGGCTGGGCGAGAGGCCACGACGGGAACGTGTTCGTCGAGTAACGCGAGTGGACGAGCGCCAGCTTCGATGCAAACCGCTCATCGGAGAGGTCGGGGTAGAACGGCTCCAGTTGGAGGGTCGTGACCATGCCCTTGTAAACCAGGGTGCGACACGACAGCGACGGGAAATAGGCTCCGAGCTCGCGTTCAGCGCGCTTACGCAGGCGGAAAAGCAGGCGATCGAGTTCGATTCCGCTGAATTTCTCGCGACCGCTGGAGGCGACGAAGAGCTGCTCGAACGCGGGCATCGCCTCCCGTGCGAGGTTGCCGATCTCGTCGGAGTTCGTCGGGACGGTTCGCCAGCCCAGAACCGTGAGGCCCTCTTCTGCAGCGATCATCGAGATGCCGGACTTGAGCGCGTCGCGCTCCGCGTCGTCGACAGGGAGAAACGCCATCCCGACGCCGTACGAACCCACGGTCGGCAAATCAAACCCTGTGACCTCCCGCAGGAAGCCATCGGGAATCTGCGTGATGATGCCGGCGCCGTCACCCGTGCCGGCGTCGGATCCGATCGCACCCCGGTGTTCGAGATGACGCAACGCTTCGAGAGCGAGAGAGATGATGTCGTGCCCCGCGGTGCCCCGAAGGGTCGCGACCATTGCAAGGCCGCAGGCATCCTTCTCGTTCGCCGGGTTGTAGAGGCCTGATCGTGCGGGCACTGAACTGAAGCTCGAGCCGGGCGTACCCGCCCGGAATCCGGCGTCAGCGGGCGCGACTGCGGGCGCCACAGTCGCAGGGACCCGGGAGCCCGGATGCATGCCGCCTGGCGGCAGGGGTGGCGTGAGAGCCATTAATAACCGTCCTCACGATAGCGCTGGTTCGTCGGGACTTCGGTGGCCCAATAGTGGTCAGGAATCTCGGCGCGCCGAGATAGTTGCGGCCAGGGAGCAAATCGATGTAACGAATGGCTCGCCAGTCTCGAACGAAAACGGGGGCTCGAGCGCTGCCTATCTAGACGCGTGCTCCGCTTGTGGCAGTGCCGCTTTTCAGGGACGTTTCGGGCTTCTCGGCGGCGCCATCGTCGTCATCGCTATCCGAATAGGTCTCCGCAGAGTCTACCTCAGAAGCAGGCGGAACCCATGCCTTGCCCGGCCGGTACACACTCGGCTCAAGACCCGGATGACGCCGGGACTGCGTGCGGAAAATAATGATTCCCAACACGATCGCGATGAGCGCTGCCCAGACATTCGTGCGCAGCCCAAGGAAAACCACGCTCGGATCGATGCGGATCGACTCGAACCAGACCCGACCGATACCGTAAAAGATGAAATACAGCGCGATGAGTTTGCCCCAGCGGAAGTGATAGTGGCGCTCGATCAGCAGAAGGGCAACCACCACCAGCAGGTCCCAAATGATCTCGTACAGGAACGTCGGCTGAAAAAGGGTGCCCGGCGGAAGGCCGATGGGATAGGCCGGGTTGGTGGATTCGATCTGCAATCCCCAGGGCAGGCTGGTTGGCTGGCCATACAACTCATGGTTGAAGTAGTTACCGAACCGCCCAAGGGCCTGCGCGAGAATCAGGCCGGGCGCGAGGGCATCCGCGAAGCTCCAGAACCGGATGCCCGTATAGCGGCAGCCGATATAGACGCCGAGGGCACCACCAATCAGCGAGCCGAAAACGGCGATGCCACCCTGCCAGATGTAGAGGGACGTGAGCGGGTCTTTCCCCGGGCCGAAGTAATCGTTGTAGTGGGTGAGGACGTGGTAGACCCGCGCGCCGATGATGCCGAAAATGACCGCGGGAATCGCGATATCGAGCACAACCCCTGGCTCTCCACCGCGTGCGGTCAGCCGCCGCGACGTCACGATGACGGCCGCGATGATGCCCACCAGCAGGCACAGGGCATAAGTCTTGATGTCGAGCCGGTACCCGGCAGAAACCGCGGGAATAACGTTATGGATCCAACCGAGCGGAATGTAGATATCGGCCCACGACTTCGGGGGGCTCGGAATGCTCAGGGGGACGAACAGTTGTGAGGAAGACAACGAACCGGCGCCTTTCATTACTGGTACTGGTCATTACTGGTACTGGCTTCAGACGGGAAAACGAGACAGGTCGTCAGGAGAACTAGGCAAGCCTAATGCGCCCGCGCTGGCGTTGTGCCCGTGGCCAGCAGCGCGGCGGTCTTTCCGACCGCATCCACCCCGCCGTCGGTGAGTGCCTTCACGAGCAGGGAGCCGACGATGGCACCGTCGGCGTAGGCGAGGACCTCACGCACCTGGTCAGGGGTCGAGATTCCGAGGCCGACACAGGTGCTCGTCGCTCCGGCAGTGCGCAGCCGTGCCACCAGGCCTCGGGCGGCAGAATCCACATCGCTTCGGGCACCGGTGATACCCATTGTCGACACCGCGTAGACGAAGCCCCGGCTCTTCTCGACGGCCTGACGCAGGCGTTCATCCGTTGACGACGGAGCCGCCAGGAAAACCCTGTCGAGGCCCGTGCGGTCGGAAGCCGCGAGCCACTCCCCCGCCTCATCGGGAATCAGGTCAGGGGTGATCAGGCCTGCGCCGCCCGCCGCAACCAACTCGTCGGCGAAGCGGTCGACCCCGAACTGCACAACAGGATTCCAGTAGGTCATGAGGAGCACGGGCGTGTCCACGCGAGCTGTGATCGCTGCGACCGCTTCGAAGCCATGCCGCAGGCGAAAACCTCCCGCGAGTGCAACCTGTGTCGCCTTCTGGATGACCGCGCCATCCATCACCGGGTCGGAGTAGGGCAGGCCCAGCTCGATCGCATCCACGCCGTTCTCGGCAAGGGCGACGGCGGCTTCGATGCTCGTCGCGAGGTCGGGATAGCCGACCGGCAGGTAGCCCACGAGCGCCCCGCTGCCGTGCTCCCGGCGCGCGGCGATAACGTCTTCGAGGGCGCTCACTCGCCCTGCCCCGTTCCGAGATCCCCCGGGCCGACAGGCGCGGCATCCTGGCCCGCGAGGGCCTGGGCGTCGAGGATATCGAAGTACTTGCCCGCGGTCTCCATGTCTTTATCACCGCGCCCGCTCAGGTTGACCAGGATCGTGGCGTCCTTGCCCAGCTCCTTGCCAAGCTTGATGGTTCCCGCGAGGGCATGGGCAGACTCGATGGCGGGGATGATTCCCTCGGTCAGGCTGAGCAGGCGCAGCGCCTGCATGGCCTCGTCGTCGGTGATCGGCAGGTAGGTTGCCCTGCCGATGTCGGCAAGCCACGAATGTTCGGGGCCGACTCCCGGATAGTCGAGACCGGCCGAGATGGAGTGCGACTCGATGGTCTGCCCGTCCTCATCCTGAAGAAGGTAGCTTCGCGCGCCGTGGAGGACGCCGGGCCTGCCGCGAGTAATCGTCGCCGCGTGACGTTCCGTGAGGTGCCCGTCGCCGGCAGCCTCATAGCCGTACAGCTTCACGTCGGGATCATCGAGGAACGCATGGAAAATCCCCATCGCATTGCTCCCCCCTCCGACACAGGCGGTGACGGCATCGGGCAGCGCACCGGTCAGCTCCAGCACCTGCGCCCGGGCCTCTTCACCGATGATCTTGTGGAAGTCGCGCACCATTACCGGGAACGGATGCGGACCCGCCACCGTGCCAAGCAGGTAGTGCGTGGTCCCCACGTTCGCCACCCAGTCCCGAAGCGCGTCGTTGATGGCGTCTTTGAGAGTGCGCGAACCCGTAGTGACCGGGATCACTGTTGCGCCGAGCAGTCGCATCCTGGCGACATTGAGGGCCTGGCGTTCCGTATCGACCTCGCCCATGTAGACGACACACTCCATACCGAACAGCGCGGCAGCGGTCGCCGTAGCGACCCCGTGCTGTCCGGCGCCGGTTTCTGCGATCAGCCGGGTCTTCCCGAGGCGGCGGGCGACCAGGGCCTGCCCGAGCACGTTGTTGATCTTGTGCGAGCCGGTGTGGTTGAGGTCCTCCCGCTTGAGGATCACTCGAGCGCCGCCGGCCGCTTCCGCGAACCGTGGGACCTCGGTGATGATCGACGGTCGACCCGTATACGTCCTGTGTAACTCGGCAAGCTCAGCCTGGAACACCGGGTCCGACTTCGCAACCAGGTACGCCGCATCCAGCTCATCAAGGGCAGCGATCAGTGATTCAGGAACAAAGCGCCCGCCGTACTCGCCGAAGTACGGGCCGAGTTCGTCACGAAGTGCCATCAGGCCAATCCTCTAGTCAACTCATTCACTAACATCACTCCATTCCCGGCCGACCGGGTCCCTGACCAGGCGGGTCTCAGACCGACCGGAATTCCTTGAGCGTCGATACCGGGTCGCCTCCCGTTACCAGCGCCTCGCCGACGAGCACGACATCCGCACCAGCTTCGCGATAGTGGGCCACGTCGGCAGAGGTCTTGACCGCGGACTCTGCAACCCGGATGATTCCGGACGGAATCGAACCCGCCAGGGTGCCGAACAGCTCGCGATCGAGTCCAAAGGTGCTGAGGTTACGAGCGTTCACCCCGACAATCGTCGCCCCGACATCGAGCGCCCGCTCCAACTCCTCGGCCGAATGCGTTTCCACGAGCGCGGTCATGCCCAGCTCGCCGATGAGGTCGAAGAGTTGCTGCATCGTCGGCTGCTCGAGAGCGGCCACGATGAGCAGCACAAGGTCGGCACCCGCGGCCCGCGCCTCGAACACCTGGTACGGGTCGGCGATGAAATCCTTGCGAAGCACCGGTATCGAGACTGTCGACTTGACCAGCTCGAGATCCTCCAGAGAGCCACCGAACCTCCGGCGCTCGGTGAGCACGCTGATAGCGCTCGCGCCACCAGTCTCATACGATGCCGCAAGCGCGGCCGGGTCGGGGATCGCGGCGAGCGTGCCCCGGGACGGGCTCGCGCGCTTAACCTCCGCAATGATCTTCACCTTGTCGGCAGGCGCAAGGGCAGCCATCACATCGAGCGCCGGTGGGCGGGCCGTCGCGCGCTTCTCGATGTTGGCGAGAGGAATGGCCAACCGTCGGTCCGCCGCGTCCTCAAGCGCTCCGGCGACCAGGTCGGTAAGCATGTCGGTAGAAATGAGCCGACTTACGCGTGTGATTTTGGTTGGTAGCGATCGCCGCCGACTCCGAAGCCCGCAAGCTTCAGAACGAGGCCGACGAGAGCGCCCACCACCAGCAGTGCCGCGGATGCCCAGACGAGCCAAACGATCGCGAACCAGAACGCAAAGGTGCCGATAGCAAACGCGATGAGCATGATGATGACTGCGGTCCATGCTGCGGGTGAATTTCCGTGGCCGGGGACAGTACCTGCTGGCACGATACTCCTTGGGTGAGGTTTGCGGTTTCCCCCGTAGGGGATCCCCCTACTTTACCGGCTTGCGGGGTGCTGCACCGCCAGGGCCTGCGGTGGGATCCCCACCGTCGCTCAACGCATCCCAGTCCACCACGGCGTCCCGCGGGCCATCTGCAGCCGCGAACTGCACAGCCTGGTACTTACGTGATGCGGTGGGCCACGAACGGAACGTACCGAGGAGCCACGCGCCCACCAGGAAGGCGACAACACCGAGACCCGCAGCGACAAAGCCCCACGGGGTCAGCGCGACGCTCCTGATGAGGGAGTCGATGGACGACGATCCTGCGATGCCTGTAGCGGTCTGCACGGCCGACTCGGACGGCTGGTCGGGCCGTGCGAGCGAGAAGATTGTGGTGAAAACAATCGTGAAGGCCAGGAGCAGCTGCAGCACCCCCAGTATCAGCCGGAACACCGGTCCGGCGAGGGCGAGGGCGGCAGCGAGAACGAGCCCGCAGAGCGAGAGCGCCGTCAGGGCCGGCGCGGCCACTGTCCCGGCCAGGGGCAGGGACTTCGTCGCGAGCTGGATGGTCCACCAGGTCTGGGTGGTCGTGATAAGCGTCAGTCCCGCCACGGCTCCGACAGCCGCGATCGTATACAAGCGCAGGCGTCGCGCGCGCCTCTCGGAGGAGGGAATCTCGATCGGGCTAGTGGTCGCCATACTCGGCCTCCGATCCCAGGACCGGATCGAGTGGGTCCACATCGAAACACGCGTGTGCTCCCGTGTGGCAAGCGGGCCCCACCTGGTGCACAGTCACGAGCAGCGTGTCGGCGTCGCAGTCCAGTGCGGCACCGCGCACATACTGGCGGTTGCCGCTGGTGTCGCCCTTGCGCCAGTATTCCTGCCGGCTCCGTGACCAGAAGGTCACCCGGCCCTCCGTCAAGGTGCGACGGATCGCCTCGTTGTCCATGTAGCCGAGCATGAGCACATCCCTGGTGCTTTCTTCCTGAATGATCGCCGGGACCAGACCACGCGAGTCGAAAGCGACCCGATCAAGAATCGCCTGCACGTCGGCTGCCTCTGCGCCCGTTGTCGCATCCGTCATCTGACCAGCACTCCCGCCTCGGACAGCGCGTGTTTGACGTCGCCGACCGTCAGTTCGCCATCGTGGAATACGGATGCCGCAAGCACGGCATCCGCGCCCGCCTCGATGGCGGGAGCGAAGTCGACAACCGACCCCGCGCCGCCGCTCGCAATGACGGGAACCGTGCTGAGTTCACGCATCAGCGCAATCAGCTCGAGGTCGAAGCCCTGCTTGGTGCCGTCCGCATCAATCGAGTTGACCAGCAGCTCGCCCGCGCCACGATTGATAGCCTCGCGAGCCCACTCGAGGGCGTCGAGTTCGGTCTCCACGCGGCCGCCGTGCGTTGTGACAACGAATCCGGACGGCGTCGAACCGGCGCGCTTCACATCCAGGCTGAGCACGAGAACCTGTGCGCCGAAACGATCGGCGATCTCGTCGATGACACCCGGTCGAAGGATCGCGGCGCTGTTGACCCCGACCTTGTCTGCGCCGCTCGCCAGCAGCCGGGCGACATCCTCAGACCCGCGCACTCCCCCGCCGACGGTCAATGGAATGAAGACCTGCTCGGCCGTAGCAGTGACGACGTCGTACATCGTCGCCCGGTCGTCAACCGTGGCAGTCACGTCAAGAAAGGTGATCTCGTCGGCGCCCTGCTCGTAGTAGCGGGCCGCCAGTTCCACGGGGTCCCCCGCGTCGCGCAGGTTCAGGAAGTTGACGCCCTTCACGACTCGACCGGCGGCGACGTCGAGGCACGGGATGACGCGCACGGCCAGCGCCACCTCAGAGCCTCGCAGCCAGGATCGAGGTCACCAGTATGGCGCGAGCACCCAGTTCGTAAAGCTCATCCATGATGTGGTTGGTGTCCGCACGCGGAACCATCGCCCGAACCGCCACCCACTCGGGGTCGTGCAACGGCGAGATTGTGGGCGACTCGATGCCGGGCGTGATGGCCGTTGCAGACTCCAGAAGGTGTAGCGGCACGTCGTAGTCGACGAGCACAAACTGGCGCGCCACCAGAACGCCCTGCAGACGGCGCTGCAGCGTGCTGATACCGGCAAGTTCGGCATTTGCGCTGACCAGCACAGCGGTCGACTCGAGAATGACCGGGCCGAAGATCTCCAGCCCCTGCGCGCGGAGTGTCGAACCGGTCGAGACGACGTCGGCGACGGCATCCGCGACCCCGAGTTTCACAGCGGACTCAACCGCCCCGTCGAGCGGGACGAGAGTTGCCGTCACACCGTGCGAAAGCAGGAACCTGCCGACCAGCCCGGGATAACTCGTGGCAACCCGCACCCCCGTCAGCTCCGAGAGCTCCCGGAAGCGGCCCGCTGCCGCGGCGAAGCGAAAGGTCGACTCCCCGAAATCGAGGCTGGCTATCTCAACCGCACTCGACCCGGAATCGAGCAACAGGTCGCGACCGGTGATACCCACATCCAGTGCGCCGGAACCGACATAGGTGGCGATGTCCCGGGGACGCAGGTAGAAGAACTCGACATCGTTGCGGGGGTCGGCGACGGTGAGGGCGCGCGGGTCCCGGCGACCGGTATAACCGGCTTCGAGCAGCATCTCTGCCGCTGTCTCACTCAGCGACCCTTTGTTGGGTACTGCAATTCTCAACATGTATTCATCTCTCAGGGATCACAACTCTCAGGGATCACAACGCTCGGGGATCACCACTCCCAGGGATCACAACCGGGGAGGGATTGCTCCGTCCACCGGATCGGCGATGGTGGTCGGTCGGCAGCCTGCGTCACAGATGTCGGTAGACATCGACCGGCGTGAGCCCTTTCGCGACCATCAGCACCTGCAGGTGGTAGATCAACTGGGAAATCTCCTGTGCCGTTTCGAGATCGGACTGGTATTCAGCGGCCATCCAGACCTCAGCGGCTTCCTCAACAATTTTCTTGCCGATCGCGTGCACGCCGGCATCGAGCTCGGCAACCGTGCCGGAGCCTGCGGGACGTGCGGTGGCCTTTTCGCTCAGTTCAGCGAACAGCCCGTCGAAGGATTTCACGCCTCAAGGCTACCGGCAGACCGCGTCCGACCTGCTCCGCCGACCCGCCACCCTGGAATGACGGCGGGAGCTACCGGTCCGCGTCGCGGAACCGTCCGCTGGTCGTGCCGCCATCCGCTGGTGGTGGCGGGAGAAACGGTCCGGCGGAGGGAGTTACGACTCCGCCCGCTCGCCGGTATCTCCCGCCAACGCGTGCAGTTTCTCCCGCCGCTGGGGTCAGCGCACTCCGAGAAGGTCGATCACGAAGATCAGGGTGCGGCCGGAAAGACGATGGCCGCCACCCGCCGGGCCATACGCCAGGTGCGGAGGGCAGATCAGCTCGCGGCGGCCGCCTACGCGCATTCCGGGGATTCCCTGCTGCCAACCCTTGATCAGGTTGTTCAACGGGAAGTCGATCGACTGGTTGCGGCTCCAGGAGGAATCGAACTCCTCGCCGGACTCGAAGTCCACACCCAGGTAGTGCACATCCACAGTCGAACCGGGCTGCGCCTCGGCACCCGTGCCCACTTCGATGTCACGGATGACCAGTTCGGTCGGCTCAGGTCCGTCGTAGAAATCGATCTCGGGCTTGGTCTTCTCAGTCATACGTCTATCCAACCAGATGTCCCGGCACGCCCGACTATCCAACCGGGTACACCCGGATGCGGGATACTCACCGGCCGCCGGCGGATCTAGTGGGTGTGAGCCGCAGCCGCAGAACGAAGCGCCGCAATCGCCACAGCGGGGTCGTCCGCGCCGAAAACACTCGAGCCAGCGACGAAGGTGTCGGCGCCGGCCTCTGCGGCGATGGCGATCGTCTGCTCGGTGATTCCGCCGTCGACCTGCAGCCAGATGTCGAGGCCGCTCTTCGCAACCACCGCGCGAAGGGCGCCCAGCTTGGGCATCATGTCCGCCATGAACGACTGCCCACCGAACCCCGGTTCGACAGTCATAACCAGCACCTGGTCGAATTCGCTCGCGATGTCGAGGTAGTCCGCCACATCGGTGCCGGGCTTCAGAGCGAGCCCTGCCCGGGACCCGATCTGGCGCAGCCGCCGGGCCAGAGCCACGGGATTTCGGGTTGCTTCGGCATGGAACGTGACCGAGAATGCTCCCGCCTCGGCATAGCCCGGTGCCCAGCGGTCGGGATCTTCCAGCATGAGGTGAACGTCGAGCGGCTTTGGGGTCACCTGCTGGAGGCGCTGCACCATGGGCAGCCCGAAGGTGAGGTTGGGCACGAAATGGTTGTCCATGACGTCAACGTGGATGAGGTCGGCCGTACTGACGCGCTGCAGTTCGGAATCGAAGTTGGCGAAGTCCGCCGCGAGGATCGAGGGACTGATGCGAACGGTCATGTGTTCAATCTATCGAGAGCGCCGGAGGCCCGAGAGCGCCGGAGGCCCGAGAGCGCCGGAGGCCCCAGAACGTCAACGCTCCGAGGGCTTCCGCGCTCCCGGGAGCTTCCGCACTAGCCAGCCTTCTGAAGCAGCTGCATGAACATCGCATCCGTGCCGTGACGGTGCGGCCACAACTGGACGTGCAGCGCACCGGGAAGATCGAGCGGTTCACGCGAGAAGGAACCGATTACCGCCTGCGTGTCGACCAGCGTGAGGGAATCGCCGAGCTTACGAACCGCCGACTGCACCGCCACACGGGTTTCGCCAAGATGCGGTGAACAGGTGACATAGGCCAGCAGCCCCCCGGGCTTCAGGGCCGCGGCGGCGGAGCGCAGCAGGGCGAACTGGAGTTCCGCGAGCTCCGCGACATCCCTGGGCTGTTTTCGCCAGCGTGCCTCCGGGCGTCGTCGAAGCGCACCGAGGCCGGTGCAGGGGGCGTCGAGCAGGATGCGGTCGAATTCACCCGGCAACAACTCACCAACCAGGCGACCGTCGAGTTCGAGCACCTCGGGCGCAGGCTTGAAGACAGCCAGTGCGTTGCGCACCAGCTGCGCCCGCGTGGGCACCAGCTCATTGGCGACCAGTGTTGCTCCGCCTATGGCCGCCTCGGCTGCCAGCAGTGCCGCCTTACCACCGGGTCCGGCGCACAGGTCAAGCCATTTCTCGCCGGGCGCGACGGGCCGAGCGCGGGTGAGAACCAGGGCCGCCAGCTGCGAACCCTCATCCTGCACCCGGGCATCACCTGCCCTTACCGCAGCGATGCGTGCGGGGTCACCATGGTCGAGCGTCGCGCCGACCGGTGAAAACGGGCTCGAGTGAGCGGCGAGCTGCTCAACGGTCGACTTCCCGGGGAGCGCGGTGAGGCTCACGCGCGGCGCGACATTATCGGCGGCCAACAGGGCCTCGAGCTCGGTCTCGCGCCCCTCGCCGGCGAGCGACTGGCGAAAAGCGCGCAGGATCCATTCGGGGTGCGAATACTCGATTGCCAACACCTCGTCGGGTGTCTTCGCGAGGGCCAAAACTCGTTGCTTCCAATCCTCGGCAGAACTGCGAGTGATTGTTCGCAACACGCCATTGACGAACCCGGTAGCCGAATTCGATCCCACCGTTCCTGCGAGCGTGACTGCCTCGTCGACCGCGGCATGCTGGGCGACGCGCATCGACAGCAGCTGGTGACAGGCGAGTCGCAGCACATCGAGGATGGCCGGATCGATGTCATCGGCCGGCCGCCGCGCCGCGAGTTCGATCACCCGGTCGTAATAGCCGCGCATCCGGAGCGTCCCGTAGGTCAGCTCCGTGCACAGCCCGGCATCGGCCCCCGAGAGTTGTGCTCGCTCCAGGCGCACCGGCAGGAGGAGGTTCGCGTAGGCATCCGACTCGCGGACGGCAACCAGGATATCGAGAGCTATTCGTCGCGCGGGCTGCACAGTCGCTCGGCGACGACCCTGTTTCGCTGTGCCGGACGCGTTTGCGGGATTCACTGGGCCACTCGACCCGCGTCGGCGGGGCGGCCTCGCCACCAGTCAGCGGCCGCCATCGGTTTCTTCCCCGCGGGCTGCACCTCGAGGAGTTCGATCGGATCCGATGACGTGCCGACGAGCAGGCGCCGGCCCTCCAGGGAAAGCTGCCCCGGCTCGCGGCGCGGGGCATCGCGGGCGATTGACGCGTCGAGCACCTTAACGCGAGCACCATCGATCGTCGTGAAGGCTCCGGGCTCCGGAGTGACTCCTCGGATCAGGTTCGAGACCTGGGCGGCAGACGCGGTCCAGGTGATCCGTCCATCTTCGAGGGTGAGTTTCGGCGCGACCGTAACGTCTCCCAGCTGGGGCTCGGCGCGCGCGGTGCCGGAAGCAAGGTGGTCGACGACGCGCAGCAGCAACTCTGCGCCGCTCTGTGCCAGGGAGGCCAACAGGTGCCCCGCGGTCTCGTGGGCGCCGATCGGCTGCGTGAGCTGGCCGAAGAGGTCCCCGGCGTCGAGCTCCTCGACGAGCTGGAACACGCTCGCCCCGGTGAGATCGTCGCCCGCGATGATGGCCCGCTGCACGGGCGCAGCTCCACGCCAGCGTGGTAACAGTGAGAAGTGCAGGTTGATCCAGCCGAGACGTGGCGCGTGCAGGAGGGGCGCGCGCACGAGGCCACCGTAGGCCACGATGACGCCGAGGTCGGGTCGCAGTGCTGTCACGACCTCGGTCGGTTCGCCGCCCAGCCGATTGGCCTTCACAATCCGCAGTCCCCGGCCCGCGGCAGCCTCGGCGACCGGAGTGGGCGTGAGGACACCCCTGCGACCCTGTGGCGAGTCCTCACGGGTGATGACGGCCACAATCCGGTGGGAACTCTCCGCCAGTGCCGTCAGGCTCGGTACGGCTGCCGCCGGGCTTCCGGCGAAGACGATCGAAAGGGAAGGCACTCCCTCATTCTCTCAGGCCGGCGGCACACCCGAACTCGACGACGGCTCTACGGGGCGAACGGCTCGATGTCGTCGAACCGTACACGCAGGTTCGCAGGCACCGCCGTGGCGCTGCCCTGGGCGCGCAGGGGCCGCCGACGGGACGTCGCGCTCCGGATGATTTCAGCCCGCAGCTCTGCGGCCACCTCGGCACCGTGACCGTAGTCGAACCGAACGATCGTGCGCGCCGTCTCGGCACCAGTATCGACCGGACCCAGGATGTCGTCGGCTGGCACCCTCACGGCGCCCACGGCGGCGGCGACCGCCTCGAACGAACCCGTCACCGAAGCGACTCGGACGGCGGGCGGGAATCTCAGCCGGCGGCGATCGGCGAGTTCAGCGCGCGCATAGTCCGCCTGTCGCCAGGTGGAGAGGGCGGTCGCCAGGGCACCGCCGACGCCGACCAGGTAGGTCGGTGCGCCACGGGCGGCAAGCGCGGTCGCGTTAGACCACCAGCGCAGGCAGTCCTCGCCGACTCGCAGGCTCTCGCGCGCTGCCATGCGGTCACCGTCGAGCAGCAGCACAGCGCGGTAGCCGCCCGCGGCCCGCGGCTCGGCACCGCGAGTCGCAATGACAAGCGCGGGTGCCGCACCAACCGATAACAGCGGCCGGTCGCCGTCCGCGACGAGGACCCGCACCCCGGGGAACGCTCGGCCCAGGTCTTCTGCCGTACGCGACGCCCCACCGGCACCAACGAGGCGCATCCTGGAGCCCTCGCAGTTCTCGCACCGCCAGTCGACCGCCAGCGCACCGCACCAGGAGCAGGCCGGGACCGAGCGGGCCGATTTCTGTGCCAGCGGGCCCTCGCACCGAAGGCACCGGGCTGACTGCCCGCAGTCGATGCAGGCGAGGCGTGGGGAGTAGCCGGGGCGGGCAACCTGGATGAGCACCGGCCCGCTTTCGAGGGCAGCGCTGGCGGCCCGCCAGGCGCTCGACGGGATGCGTGCCTGCGCTGCGAGCCGGTCGCCGGCGACCTGAGCGGCCGTCGGGATGACTTTCGGGAGCACGCTCGGGGAAGGCGAGACGGATTCCAGCCAGCCGATCTCGACCAGACGCTCAACCTCCGTGCTTCGGGAATGTCCGAGGAACAGCAGGGAGCACTGCTGCAACTCCTGTCGCAGAAGCGCCGCATCACGGGCATGAACATAGGGGGCAAGGGGCTCGCTGTGCAGCGGGTCGCCGTCATCCCACAGCGCCAGAAGGCCGAGGCGTGGAGCCGGGGCGTAGACAACGGATCGATTGCCGACGATAACGAGCGCGTTCCCCTCAAGACACTTGAGGAACGCGCGGTAGCGTTCGGCATTCGACTGGCGCGCATCAAGATGAACAATGCGTTCGGGGGGAATGAGGGCCGACAGGGCAGCTTCAAGCTGCTGCTGGTCCCGGTAGTCGGGCACGGCGAGGATCGCCGACTTTTCTTCGGACAGCGCGACGGAGGCCGCTTCAGCGAGCGTGATCGCCCAGTGGCCCGCCCACTGCCCGTGCGCAACCTCAACCCCGAGCGGTATTGCGTCGACCGCGAGGCGGCCACCACCGCGGACGGCCGCTTCGATGCGTCCTTCCGCGTAGCCACTGATCGCGCTGGCTGTGACCGGGCCAGGCGAAACCTGCTCCGCGGCGAGCCACGCCTTCTCTACCCTGGCCTGGCGCGAAGGAACAGCCACACGCACGATGTCGATCGCGGAACCGGCGGCGCGATCGGCGGCGCGGCGCGCGAGTACGGCCACCTCAGCCGAGAGCACCGGAACTGTGGACACGATCGACTCGACTGTGCTCAGCACCCCCGAGAATTCGACGGTGTCGACGAGGTCGACCACGTAGGCATCGACAAATCGCCCGGCGGAGCGCCATGGCACGCGAACGCGGATACCAATTCGGATGTGAGGGGCAAGCTCGTCGGGAACCCGATAGTCGAAGAGGCGATCGAGTTGCGGGAGCGGCGAGTCCACCCACACCCGGGCGATTGATCCTGACGGCGTCCCCGTCGTGTCCGGCCGGAGTGAGACACGCGCGCCCGTCGGAGCGCGTGACTGCCCGACTGGCATGGTCAGAGTTTGGCTGCGCTGCGCAGGTCTTCGACGCGGTCCAGCTTCTCCCAGGTGAAGTCTGGCAACTCACGCCCAAAATGACCGTACGTCGAGGTCTGTGCATAAATCGGCCGAAGCAGGTCAAGCTCCCGGATGATGCTCGCTGGTCGAAGGTCGAAGACGTCGCGAATCGCTGTGATGATGGTCTCATCGTCGACGTGGCCGCTGCCGAAACTCTCCACATACAGGCCGACGGGGGCAGCCTTCCCGATTGCATAGGCGACCTGCACCTCGAGCCGGTCGGCAAGACCGGCCGCCACGGCATTTTTCGCAACCCAGCGCATCGCGTACGCGGCGGAACGATCCACCTTCGACGGATCCTTACCGCTGAAAGCGCCCCCGCCGTGACGGCTGGCCCCGCCGTAGGTGTCGACGATAATCTTGCGGCCGGTGAGACCGGCATCACCCTGCGGTCCGCCGATGTGAAAGACACCGGTGGGGTTGATGAAGGTCTTCTTCGCACTCGAATCGAGGTCGACCCGAGCGAGGACAGGATCGATGACGAGCTCGACCATCTGGGCACGCAGCTCAGAGATCTCGATGCTCGGCGCGTGCTGCGTCGACAGGACGACGGTGTCGACCGTCTTGGGGACAACCCCGTCGTAGCCGATAGTGACCTGGGTCTTGCCGTCGGGTCGCAGGAAATCCACGGTGCCGGACTTGCGCACCTCGGCCAGCTGCTCCGCCATGCGGTGCGCCAGCCAGATCGGCAGGGGCATGAACTCCGGAGTCTCCGTGGTGGCATACCCGAACATGATGCCCTGGTCGCCTGCCCCCTGCGCGTCGTCCGCGTCGGTACTGTTGCCCTCGCGCGTCTCCTGGGCGCTATTCACACCCTGCGCGATATCCGGCGACTGCGACCCGATCGAAATCTCCACTCCGCATGACCGGCCATCGAACCAGACATCCGACGAGACGTAGCCGATGTCGGTGATCCGCTTGCGGACGATTCCGGGAATGTCGACATAGCCGCTCGTCGTCACCTCACCCGCGACGTGGACCAGGCCCGTCGTCACCAGGGTCTCCACCGCTACCCGGGAATGCGCGTCTTCCGCCAGCAAGGCATCAAGGATGCTGTCGCTGATCTGGTCACAGATCTTGTCGGGGTGACCCTCGGTCACGGACTCAGAAGTGAAGAGGCGTAGCTCTTTGCTCATCGGGAGATTCTCCGGGGTTTGAGTTCGGCGGCAGTGGCACGGCAGCAGCACCGAGTGGAATTGGCTTCAGCAACTACAGCAGTTACAGCAACACAGCAGTTCAAACAACACAGCAGCTTCAGCAACTACGGCAATTACAGCAACACATCCAAAATACGATCTGCCACAGACGATTTGGAGCCGCTGGCCTCGCCAACTATAACGCCGGTGGCAGCCAGGATCGTGACGGCGTTACCATCTGTGGCAAAACCGGTGGTCCATCCGACCCTGTTGACGACGAGATAGTCGCAGCCTTTGCGCGCGATCTTCGCCCGCGACAGGGCGAGCAGTGCTTCCGGGTCGGTCTCGGTCTCCGCAGCGAATCCGACGATGACCTGCCCGGCCTTCCTGGCTAACACGAGGTCGCGAAGGATGTCCGGATTTTTGACGAGCGTGAGGGTGAGGGTGTCTCCCTGCGTTTCCTTCTTGATCTTGGCCTCTGCGACGGACTCCGGGCGATAGTCGGCGACGGCCGCGGCCATGATGACGACATCGGCTTCACCGGAATGCCCGTGGACCACCTCAGCCAGCTCTGCCGTCGTGTGAGCAGAAAGCACGGTGATCGTTGACGGGACGTCGACCTCGAGGTTCGCGCCGACCAGGGTCACCTCGGCGCCCCTGGCAGCCGCAGCGAGGGCGATGGCCACCCCCTGTTTACCGCTTGAGCGGTTGCCGATGAAGCGGACGGGGTCGAGAGGCTCCCGTGTGCCCCCAGCCGTAACGAGGATCTTTCTGCCAGCCAGGTCGCCACCTGCGTTCGCCACGGACAGCGCAGTGGCGACGATCTCGTCGGGCTCGGACATCCGGCCGGCACCCGTGTCTGCTCCGGTGAGCTGGCCGACGGCGGGACCGACGACGGTGACACCGCGGTCGCGCAGTACCGAGATGTTCGCTCTGGTCGCGGCGTTCTCCCACATGCCGGTGTGCATCGCGGGGGCGACGACCAGGGGCGCTGTGCTCGCCAGGATGGTATTGCCGAGAAGGTCGGGAGCAAGGCCGCCCGCGAGCTGAGCCAGGAAGTTGGCGGTTGCGGGAGCGACGACGATCAGGTCCGCTGCCTGGCCGATCGCCACATGCCGGACTTCGGCCACGCCGTCATACAGGTCCGTGTACACGGGGTTGCGGCTGATGGCCTCGAGCGTCGGTTTGCCCACGAACCGAAGTGCCGCATCCGTCGCCACCACCTGCACTGAGTGCCCGGCGAGCACAAACGCTCGCACGACGCTCACGGCCTTGTAGGCAGCGATGCCACCCGTAATCCCGACGACAATCTTCATTCAGCGGGCCAGGATTACGCGATCGCGGGGCAGGCGGTGAAGATTACTCTTCGATGAGCGACGTCAGGACGAGCCGGTCGTCATTGATCTCACGAAGCGCAACCGAAAGCGGCTTGTCATCGATGGTCGAATCGACAAGGGGACCCACATTGTCAAAGAGGCTGCCCTCGTGCAGGTCGGCGTAGTAGTCGTTAATCTGCCGGGCGCGCTTTGAGGCGAAAATCACGAGCGCGTACTTCGAGTCGACTTTGGACAGGAGCTCGTCGATGGGCGGGTCGATGATGCCGGTCTGCTTGTCAGCCATGGTGTGTCCTTTGATGTCGATATTCGTTTCGAGAATGGTCTCGAGAGGCCGTGCAGGCACGGCCCCGGTGGCGAAGGTGCGAAGAAAAGTCTTCTGCCCTACCCGCGGCTACTGCCGGCGAGAAGGCACATCCATCAATTCTACGACCTCTTGCGCGGCAGCGCCGACTTCGGTGTTGACGACACGGTAATCGAACTCATCCTGTGCGGCGAGTTCGGTGCGAGCTGTCTCGAGTCGACGCGCCTGCTCCGAGGGGTCCTCGGTGCCCCTGCCGGTGAGACGGCGCACCAATTCTTCCCAACTCGGGGGAAGGAGAAAGATCAGAATCGCGTCCGGGGCTTCCGCCCGGACACTTCTCGCGCCCTGAAGGTCGATTTCAAGCAGTACCTTTCGCCCGGCGTCGAGCGCTGCCTGGATGGGTGGGCGCGGTGTGCCATAGCGATACGAGTTGTGCACCACGGCCCACTCAAGCAGCTCGTGGTCAGCGACCAATCGATCGAATTCCGCGTCACTCACGAAGTAGTAATGAACCCCGTCGATCTCACCCGGGCGGGGCGGACGGGTCGTCGCCGAAACGCTCAGCTGAATCTCGGGATAGTGCTCGCGAATATAAGCGGAAACCGTTCCCTTGCCGACGGCGGTTGGGCCCGCCAGCACCACCAGCCGGCCGGGCTCTGGGCCCTGTCGACCCAGGAGGTAATTCCACAGCTCGGTGCGCTGGCGCACCCCAAGCCCACCCGCACGCTTCGACTCCGCGATTCCGAGCTCGGCCATGACGCGTGCCGCACGCACCGGACCGAGGGTCGGAACGCTGGTGAGAAGTTCCCGTACCCGCAGGCCCGCCTCGGCTGACGTCGGGTCGGCCCAGGCGGCATCGAGAACGTCGCGCGCCGTGCGGGCGCGAGTCGCTACATCGTGCTTGACCGCTGCACGGGCGCGACGAGCAGCGACGGCGGCGCGAGACGCTGCAACGCGATCCACCTCGGGAGGATCCGGGCGCGGAGTCATTTCGCGTAGGCCTCCGCGAGCTGGCCTGCCTGGACGCGGATGGCCGTGGCAACTCCAGCGGGACCGGCCTCGAGGATGCCGCGCGACGAACTCACGATCGTGTTGACCGAGGCTTCAGCGTAAGTCGAGCGCAAGGTATCGACCCCGGCGCCCTGGAATCCGAAGCCCGGCGCAAGAATGGGAGTGAACCCCAGATCGCGGTCTGACAGTCCGAAGTCGGCCAGTGTCACGGTGGCGCCGATGACCACCCCGTAGGAACCGAGCGGGGCGACGTTGCTCTTGTTCACCTCAGCCACGATACTCGCGGCCACCGTTTGCGTGGCGTGCTCGCCGCTGGCAACAATTGCGGTCTGGGTAGCAAAGGACTCCGGGTTCGAGGTTGCGGCCAACACGAAAAGACCCTTCCCGTGCTCCCTGGCAAGCACCATGGGTGCCTCGAGGGAGCCGACCCCCTGGTAGGCGCTGACGGTCATCGCGTCGACCTCAAGCGGCGACCCCGGGGTGAGCCAGGACTGCGCGTACGCCTCAACGCTGGTGCCGAGATCGCCGCGTTTCGCATCAGCGATGACCAGCAGCCCGGCCTCGCGGGCGGCCGCCAGGGTGCGTTCGAGAGCCTGGTATCCCGCAGAACCGTGGCGCTCGAAGAATGCAACCTGTGGCTTGACGATTCCTGCGTGTCCGGCCGCTGCATCGACCACCCGCAGCCCGAATTCGCGCAATCCGTTTGCGGTGTCTGGCAGGTTCCACTCCGCCAACAGGTAGGGGTGCGGATCGATACCGACACAGAGGTGGCCGGATGCAGAGAACACCCGCAACAGCCGGTCGCCGAACCGCTCCGCCGCCGTCATCCGGCTGCCGCCAGCCGCGCCGCGCGATCGAGCGCGTAATCCTGCAGGCTTCGCACGTCGAATCCGTCACGGATCGCTTCGAACGACGCCACCGCGGCGGCGAGTTGCGCGATTGTGGTGAATAGCGGCTTGTCCGCTGCAACCGTCGCGGTACGGATCTCAAATCCGTCTGCGCGTGCGCTGCGCCCGCTCGGAGTGTTGATGACGACGTCCACCCGCCCATCATTGATCAGGTCGACGATCGACGGCTCGCCCTCCACCGACTTCTGTCCGAGGAAATACTTGCGCACCACTGTGGAGGGGATGCCGTTTCGGCCGAGGATCTCAGCCGTTCCCTCTGTCGCCAGGATTTCGAACCCCAGCTGGCTGAGCCTCAACACCGGGAGGATGATCGCGCGCTTGTCGCGGTCAGCGACTGAGACGAAGACCGAACCCGTGGCAGGGAGGCCGCCATAGGCCGCCTCCTGGCTCTTTGCGAACGCGCGGGGGAAGTTCGAGTCGATGCCCATGACCTCACCGGTGGAGCGCATCTCGGGTCCGAGCACGGAATCGACGACGTTGCCCTCCTTGGTGCGGAAGCGTTTGAAGGGCAGCACTGCCTCCTTGACCGCGACCGGGGCATCCATCGGCACGACGGAGCCGTCCTGCACAGGCAGTAAGCCGCTCTCGACGAGCTCGCGGATCGTGCGCCCGATCATGATCAGCGATGCCGCCTTGGCAAGGGGAATTCCGAGTGCCTTGGACACAAAGGGCACTGTCCGCGACGCCCGCGGATTGGCCTCGAGCACGTAGAGCACCCCCTGGCCGATCGCAAACTGAACGTTCAGCAGGCCACGCACGCCGATCCCCCGCGCAATCCCGAGAGTCGCGTCGCGCACCCGGTTCAAAACGTCGCGACCGAGGGTGACCGGCGGGAGTGTGCAGGCCGAGTCGCCGGAATGGATACCTGCTTCCTCGATGTGCTCCATGATTCCACCGATGTACAGCTCGGTTCCGTCGAAGAGCGCGTCGACGTCGATCTCGATGGCGTCGTCCAGGAACCGGTCCACCAGCAGGGGCGACCCGGGGCCGATGATGCCGATATCCCCCACGCGACGGAAATAGTCGACCATCGATTCCGTATCGTAGACGATTTCCATGCCACGGCCACCCAGCACGTGGGATGGTCGCACCAGTACCGGATACCCGATGTTTTCGGCGACGACGATGGCGTCGTGTCCGTTGGTGGCTGTCCCGTTCTTCGGGGCCAGAAGCTTGGCCTCGTCGAGGATCCCGGAGAAGAGCCCGCGCTCCTCCGCCAGGTTGATCGCCTCCGGGGAGGTCCCGAGGATCGGCACACCGGCGTCCTTGAGCCCCTGGGCCAGTCCGAGCGCGGTCTGGCCGCCCAGCTGCACGACGACTCCGACGAGTTCGCCGCTCTGGCTCTCGGCATGGATGATCTCGAGCACGTCCTCGAGCGTGAGCGGCTCGAAGTAGAGCCGGTCACTGGTGTCGTAGTCGGTCGAGACCGTCTCGGGATTGCAGTTGATCATGATGGTCTCGAAACCCGCGTCGTGGAGTGCGAATGAGGCGTGCACGCAGCTGTAGTCGAACTCGATTCCCTGGCCGATGCGGTTCGGACCGGAGCCGAGGATGATGACCTTGCGGCGATCGCTCGGAGTCACCTCGGTCTCGAGGTCGTAGCTCGAGTAGTGGTAGGGCGTGAGAGCAGGGAACTCCCCCGCGCAGGTGTCCACCGTTTTGTACACCGGGCGCACACCGGCACTCCAGCGGGCGTTGCGCACCTGGTGTTCGTCGAGCCCGCGCAGCTGCGCGATCTGGGCATCACTGAAGCCGTGGTCTTTGGCCAGCCGGAAGAGCCCAGCATCCAGTGGACGGAGCGTGCCGATCTCGCCGGCGATCTCGTTGATGAGCGCGATCTGGTCGATGAACCAGGGGTCGATGCCCGTGGCGCGGAAGACCTCGTCGATGGACGCGCCCGCGCGCAGGGCCTGCTGCACCGTCACGATGCGGCCATCCGTCGGGATCGCCGCGATCGCGAGCAGTTCGTCTTTGTTGCCCGGTGAGCCTGTCCAGTGGAAGCTGCTGCCGCGCTTCTCGAGCGATCGCAGGGCCTTCTGCAGCGCGGTCGTGTAGTTGCGCCCGATCGCCATCGCCTCGCCGACGGACTTCATGGTCGTCGTCAGTGTGGTGTCCGCCGCGGGAAACTTCTCGAACGCGAATCGGGGAACCTTGACGACCACATAGTCGAGGGTCGGCTCGAAGGATGCGGGCGTCACCCTGGTGATGTCGTTGGGAATCTCGTCGAGTCGATACCCGATGGCGAGCTTTGCGGCGATTTTCGCGATCGGAAAGCCGGTCGCTTTTGACGCGAGAGCGGACGAGCGGGACACCCGTGGGTTCATCTCGATGACGATGACGCGGCCATCGGCCGGGTCGACCGCGAACTGGATGTTGCAGCCACCGGTGTCGACGCCGACGGCCCGGATGATGTCGATCCCGATGTTGCGAAGATTCTGGAATTCGCGGTCGGTCAGGGTGAGTGCGGGCGCGACAGTGATCGAGTCGCCCGTGTGTACGCCGACCGGGTCGACATTCTCGATCGAACAGACGACGACCGTGTTATCGGCGGTGTCTCGCATCAGCTCGAGTTCGTATTCCTTCCAGCCGAGGATCGACTCCTCCATCAGCACCTCGGTGGTCGGGCTTTGGTGCAGTCCGTCGGTGACCATCCGGATGAGGTCGGGCTCGTTGTAGGCGAAACCCGAGCCGAGTCCGCCCATGGTGAAGCTCGGACGGATGACGAGCGGGTAGCCGAGATCGGCTGCTGCGGCGATCGCTTCGTCTACGGTGTGGGCAATATGGCTCCGAGCAACATCGGCGCCTGCATCCAGGACCAGCTGCTTGAAGATCTGCCGGTCTTCACCCTTGTTGATGGCCTCGAAGTTGGCGCCGATGAGTTCAACGTCGTATTTCTCGAGAATCCCGTGGTTGTGAAGCTGGATGGCGGCGTTGAGGGCCGTCTGTCCGCCCAGGGTCGGCAGGATCGCATCCGGCCGCTCCTTGGCGATGATGGTTTCGATGACCTGCCAGGTGATGGGCTCGACGTACGTGGCGTCAGCGAAATCGGGGTCGGTCATGATCGTGGCGGGATTCGAGTTGACCAGGATGACGCGAACGCCCTCCTCGCGGAGCACCCGGCAGGCCTGCGTGCCCGAGTAGTCGAACTCTGCAGCCTGTCCGATGACGATCGGGCCGGAGCCGATAACGAGAACGGAGTTGATGTCGGCGCGCTTAGGCATTAGTCGTTGTCCTTCGTGCTGAGAACCAGGTCGCGGAATCGATCGAAGAGGTAGTTGGCGTCGTGCGGACCTGCGGCGGCCTCGGGGTGGTATTGCACTGAGAAGGCGGGGATATCGAGTGCGGTGAGACCCTCGACGACGTTGTCGTTGAGGTTGATGTGGCTCACCTCGACCCGGCCGAAACCGGCCGGCGACTCACTCGTGACGCCGATCGGCGCATCCACAGCAAAACCGTGGTTGTGGCTGGTGATCTCGGTGCGGCCGGTTGCGACGTCGATAACGGGCTGGTTGATTCCGCGGTGGCCGAACGGGAGCTTGTAGGTTCCGTAGCCGAGGGCACGGCCCAGGAGTTGGTTGCCGAAGCAGATTCCGAAGAAGGGAAGCCCGGCTCGCAGCACCCCCTGGAGGAGTTCGACGTGCTGGTCGGACGCGCCGGGGTCGCCGGGGCCGTTCGAGAAGAACACCGCGTCCGGCTTCGACTCCAGCAGGCCCTCGAGCGTAATAGTCTGCGGCACGACGTTCACCTCGAACCCGCGAGCGGCCAGGTACCGAAGGGTCGACGTCTTGACCCCCAGGTCGAGCACCGCGACGGTTCCGATTGGCTCACCCTCAGCCGCCACCGTGTATCCGTCGGTGGTTGAGACGAGCGAGGACAGGTTCAGGCCGATCATCGATGCCGACGACCTCACCAGGTCAAGCTGGTCTTCGGGCGCGAGGGCTGCATCGGCCCCCGAGAAAACACCGCCGCGCATCACTCCGGCGTCGCGCAGTCGTCTCGTCACCGCGCGGGTATCGATGCCGCTGATCCCGACGATTCCCTGCTCGACGAGCTGGTCGTCGAGGGATCCCGTGGCGCGGTAGTTGGAGACGATCCTCGAGGGATCGCGCACGACATAGCCTGAAACCCAGATGCGAGAGGATTCCGGGTCCTCGTCGTTGACCCCGGTGTTGCCGATGTGCGGCGCGGTCATCACCACAATCTGGCCCGCGTAGCTCGGATCGGTCAGCGTCTCCTGGTAGCCGGTCATCCCGGTCGCGAACACCACTTCTCCGAAGCTGCGTCCGCGGGCGCCGTAGGCAAGACCGGTGTAGCGAGTGCCGTCTTCGAGAACAAGTACCGCCTGGTCGATCGCCACTAGGCCCCCTTCACTGGGTTGTCCGACAGTGCCGGCCCGGCGGCCAGCAGGCTCTCAAGCTCTGCCACCAGCCCTGCGGTGTTCTCCACCCGAAGGTAGCTGTCGAGCCTGGTATCGCCGAGGGTCCAGGCGAGCAGCACCAGGCCGCCCGGCTCGACGACACGGTCGATGGTGTAGTTGGACCGCGTTACCTCGCGGATCGTTCCTCGCGGAATGAACACCGTGTTGCCCGGGAGCACGAGGATGACTCCGCTGTCGGTCACTGCGATGGTCGCGCGAGCTCGGAATCCCAGCCCGCGCACGGCCACGCGGTTAAGGGGCTGCCCGTCGAGGGTTGTCGACACGTAGAACCCTTCGAACTCGGCGCGTAGCGCTCCCGGGTCGGCGGGCAGCGGCTCGGTTTCGGGGATGTCCTTCTGGCGGCGGCGGCGGGTGGCCCAACCCAGGGCGATCAGGCCCAGGATGACGGCGAACCCCACGAGCACGTAAACCAGAAGGCGAGTGCGCGTGGCGTTGTCGTCAATGTTGAGGCTGCCAACGTTGAGGCTGCCAACGTTGAGGCTGCCAACGACCAGGTGGGTCGAGGCGAGAAAGGCGTCATGCACTGGGGTTCCTTGGGTCTGCGGCGGATGCTGAGGAAGCTGGTGGGGCTGGGGAGGCTGGTGGGGCTGCGGAGGCTGAGACAGACACGGAGGCCGAGGCCACGGCAGAGGCGGCCACGGCAGAGGCGGCCACAGTGGCAGCGTCGAGGAGTTCGCCGTCCAGCACAGTCGGGTAGCCGTTGTGGATGGTCGCCACCACCCGGCCGGGAAGCCTGCGACCGAGGTACGGCGTGTTGAGGCCCTTGCCGCGCAGGTCATCGAGCCCGAAAACCCGGCTCGCGGCGCTGTCATAGAGCGTGACGTTGGCCAGGCTCCCGACAGCGAACGCAGCGTCGTAGCCGGCCAGGCCGCCGATTTGGGCTGGCTTCGCCGACATGACCCGCGCGACATCCGACCACCCCAGCAGCCCCGAATCGACCAGGGCCAGCTGGACCACACTCAGCGCCGATTCGAGTCCCACCATGCCGAAGGATGCCTCGTCCCACGCGCACTCCTTCGACTCGAGAGGATGCGGAGCGTGATCTGTGGCAACGATGTCGATGGTGCCGTCGGCGAGGGCGGCACGCAAGGCATGCACATCTTCGTCTCGCCGGAGTGGTGGGTTGACCTTGAACCGCGAGTCGTAGCTACGGGCCAGCTCCTCGGTAAGCAGCAGGTGGTGCGGCGTCGCTTCGGCGGTGACGTCAATGCCGCGGGCTTTCGCCCAGCGCACCACCTCGACGGATCCAGCCGTGGAGACATGGCAGATGTGAAGGCGCGCGCCCACATGTTGGGCGAGCAGAACATCCCTGGCGATAATAGCCTCCTCGGCAACGGCCGGCCATCCAGCCAGTCCGAGCTCGCCGGACAGCGCGCCCTCGTTCATCTGGGCCTTCTCGGTCAGCCGGGGCTCCTGCGCGTGCTGCGCGATCACACCCCCGAAGGTCTTCACATACTCGAGCGCTCGACGCATCAGCAGGGCATCGGACACGCACCGGCCGTCGTCGGAGAACACGCTCACCCGGGCGCGCGAGCCCGCCATCGCGCCGATCTCACTGAGACGCTCGCCCTCCAGACCCATCGTGACCGCACCGATCGGGCGCACGGTCACATAGCCGTGCTGGGCGCCCAGCGAGTGCACCTGCTCGACGACACCCGCGGTGTCAGCTATCGGGGACGTGTTAGCCATGGCGTGCACGGCGGTGAACCCTCCCGCCGCCGCTGCGCGGGAACCCGTGAGCACCGTTTCGCTCTGCTCATAGCCGGGCTCGCGCAGATGGGTGTGCAGGTCCACGAGGCCCGGAAGCGCGGTGAGACCCGCGCCGTCCAGAACCGTCGCACCCTTCGCCGGCTCGGCGGCAAACCGGCCGTCGGTGATGAACAGGTCGGTGGAGCGACCGCCCGGCAGGGTCGCGCCCGTGATAACCAGGTTCACAACCCACCGCCTTCACTCGCGAGCAGCAGGTAGAGCACGGCCATCCTTATCGAAACCCCATTTGCGACCTGTTCGAGCACAGTCGATCGGGTCGAATCTGCAGCAGCCGCGGAGATTTCGAGGCCGCGAACCATCGGCCCGGGGTGCATCACCATCGTATCCGGACGGAGCCTCTGCAACCGCTCGTCGTCCAGGCCCCACTCGCGCGAATACTCGCGGGAGTTGGGGAAGAACGCAGCGTTCATCCGCTCGGCCTGGATGCGCAGCATCATCACCACGTCCGGGTTGTCGTCCACGGCGACATCCAGGTCGTACCCGACCTTGACCGGCCAGGTCTCGACCCCCGACGGCAGCAGTGTTGCGGGAGCGATCACGCTCACATGGGCGCCGAGAGTGGTCAGCAGCCACACATTGGAGCGTGCCACCCGCGAATGCAGGATGTCGCCGACGATGGTCACTGTGACTCCGGCGAGGTCCCTGCCCCGGGAGGCGTCGCCGTGCAGGCGCTTGCGAATCGTGTAGGCGTCGAGCAGCGCCTGGGTCGGGTGCTCGTGCGTGCCGTCGCCGGCGTTGAGAATGGACGCGTCGATCCAGTCGCTCTCCGCGAGCACCTGGGCGGCACCCGATGCGGAGTGGCGGATGACCACGGCGTCCGCGCCCATCGCGGCGAGTGTCTGCGCGGTGTCCTTGAGTCCTTCGCCCTTGGAGACGCTGGAGCCCTTGGCACTGAAGTTGATGAGGTCTGCCGACAACCGCTTGGCGGCGAGCTCGAAACTCGTGCGGGTTCGCGTCGAATCCTCGAAAAAGAGGTTGATAACCGTTCGGCCGCGCAGGGTGGGAAGCTTCTTGACCTCGCGTGTGGCGACATCCGCCATATCTTCCGCGACATCGAGAATGCCGACAGCAGCGGCGAGGTCAAGGTCGCGAGTGCTCAGCAGGTGCCTCATCGCGGATCTCCCCCCACGATTTCCACGAACTCCGCATCATCGACCTCGGCAAGTCGCACGCGGATCTTCTCCTCCGCGGAGGTCGGGAGGTTCTTGCCGACGAAGTCGGCCCGGATGGGAAGTTCACGATGTCCGCGATCGACCAGCACCGCGAGCCGCACCGCTCGCGGGCGGCCATGGTCTGCGAGAGCGTCCAGCGCGGCTCGAATCGTCCGACCCGAATAGAGCACGTCATCGACGAGAACCACCGTCTTGCCGTCGATTCCCCCCGCGGGAATCTGGGTCGGGGACGGAGCTCGCGTCGGCTGCGCCGCCAGGTCGTCGCGGTACATCGTCACATCGAGCGAGCCGACAGCACTCGCGCCGGGCTGCAGGTCGTCCAGGATTGCCGCGATGCGCCGGGCCAGGATGACCCCACGGGTCGGAATGCCGAGCAGAACCAGTGACGCATCACCGTGTCCGCCAGCAGCCGGATCAGAAGCACCTGAGGAGATAACACGCTGGGACTCGAGGATCTCGTGAGAGATCCGAGTCAACGCTCGCGTGATGTCAGCGGGCTGCAACACCGTTCGTGCAGTCACTCTGACCTCCTTCCCCGCCTCTCTGGACGGAACTTAAAGGATGCCTGTTTCCCCCACCTTAGCAGCCCTGAGCAACCCGGCAGTCGTCGTACCCGAACGCACCGACCCGTTAGCTTTCAAGCCAGTTCTCAAAGGCGTCGAACGAATAGTCGCGGCCCAGAAAGTCGCGCACCAGCTCGGCGGCATCCTTGCTGCCCCCAGGGGCGAGCACGAGGTCGCGGTAGCGTCCCGCGACGCGCGGGTCGAACAGGTTGGCAGGGTTGAACGCAGAGAACAGGTCCTTCGCAATCACCAGGCTCCACATGTAGGTGTAATACGCGGACGAATAACCGGTGAGATGCCCGAAAGACGCCTGGAAGTGAGTGCCAGGGATGTACGAGTACAGGTCGTAGGCTCCCTGCAGCCGCTCGATCTCAGCCGTGCGATCACCCGGCCGGTCACGGTGCAGGAAGAACGAAACCGCCGAGTAGAACGTTTGGGTGCGCACAAACAGGCCGTTTCCGAACTCGTCGGCCGCCCGCATCCGCTGCACGAGGCTCTCCGGGATCGGCTTACCGTTCGCGTTCGTGGCAAATGTGCGCAGCACGGCGGCATCCCACGCCCACTCCTCGAGCATCTGGGACGGCGCCTCCACGAAATCCCATTCCGTCGCGATCCCGGCGAAGCTCGCATACTTCCCTGAGCTCGCGACAATGTGATGCACGAGGTGCCCGAACTCGTGGAAGAGAGTAGTCACCTGGGAATGCTCCATCAGGCCGGTGGGAAAGTTGCAGACCAGCGCTCCCTCCGCGAGCTGCTGCCCCGCGACGCCCGGGGTGATGTCGAACATGGCCGCATGCTTGTACTTGCCCTCGCGCGGGTGGAGGTCGAGATGGATGCGCCCGATTCTCGTCCCGGACACAGCAACGTCGTAGACGCTCACCGAGTCGTGCCAGGTCGGTGCGCCAGCTACGGGGATGTAGGAGAGACCGAGCAGCCTGCCGGTCACATCCAGAAGTCCCTGCTTCACCTTCCGGGCATCGAAATACTCGCGCGATTCCTGCGAGTCAACATCGAACGACTCACGGCGAACCAGCTCGGAATAGTACAGCGCGTCGGCGGCGTCGATGGTGGTCGCCCCCGGATGATCGGCCCGCAGCCGGTTGAGGAGCACACCCCGGTCGCGAAGCCCGGCGGCCTCAGCGGCCGCGGAGAGACGCTCGATGAAAAGGTCGATAGCCTGGCCGCTTCCGACCATTTTCACTTCGGCGTCGTAGTCGGGCCACGAGCTGTAACCGAGCAGCGTCGCATACTCGCTGCGCAAATCAAGCAACTCGCCGAGCAGCACATCGTTGGACGGCCACGCCCGGTTCAACGACTCGAGAAGCAACGCCCGTCTCGCTTGCGCGTCGTGCGAGAACATCCGGAATGGCACGGCGTCCGGCGTATCGGTGGTGATGGTCGCCAGTCCCTCGTCGTCGAGCGGGTGCGATTGCACGTAGTCCGAGGGCAGGCCATCGAGTGACGATGCGGGAACCCGGATCTGGCGCACGTCGTCACGGATCGCGCGAGAAAAGTCCTGGTCGATGATGGTCGTGCGCTCCGAAATCGCCCGAATGCGGTCACGAGCCTCGGCGTCCAGCCCGCTGCCACTGCGACGGAAATCGCGCAGAACCCTGGCGAGCAGGCGCGCTCCCCCTGCATCCAGGCGGGAGCCATCCACGGCACGAAGCACCGCATACAGCTCCTCGTTGAGCCCCCGTTCCGTGTAGGCCCGGGTCGCGAGTCGACCGCACTCCTCGGCGATCTCCCGCGCGCCCTCATCGGGATGCACCTCCGCGAGCAACCCCACGAATCCGGACGCATTGCGAAGCCCCAGCTCGGACTCATCCCACAGCTCGAGCACCGCGTCGGCGGTGCGGTGCGAGCCGTCCGTTAGTGCGGCAATCGCGAGTTCCGAGCGCCGCAGGTTCGACGAAGACCATTCGCGGATGAACTCGGGCCACGCATCAACCGTGGTCGGAAGCGCAAGAGGTTCGTCGGTCACCGTACGACTCTACGAGCGCAGCGCAGCGATTCGCCCGAGCAAGCCATTCACGAAGCCGGACGAATCCTCGGTGGACAGGGACTTGGCTTCCTTCACGGCCTCGGAAATCGCTACCGCCTCGGGCACCTCGTCATTGAACAACAGCTCCCAGATCCCGATCCGGATGATGGCGCGGTCCACGGCGGGCATCCGATCGATCGTCCAGCCCTGCGCGTAGGTCTCGATGAGTTCATCGATCTCGTCGCCGTGCTCCGCGACGCCCTGCACGATCTGTTTCGCATAAGCCCAGGAGTTGGCTCGCCGGGTGGGCTCGGCCAGTTGGCGGTTCTCTTCGGCGAGCAGCGACGAGTTGATGGACTCACCACGCACGTCAGCGCCGTAGAGGATATCGATTGCGCGCTTACGTGCCTTGCCGCGTGCGGAGAGTTCCGACATCAATCGTTAACGCGGCCCAGGTAGCTGCCGTCACGCGTGTCAACCTTGACCTTGGTGTTCTGCTCCAGGAACAGCGGCACCTGGATTTCGTACCCGGTTTCCAGCGTTGCCGGCTTGGTGCCCGCGGACGACCGGTCACCCTGCAGGCCCGGCTCGGTGTAGGTGATCTCGAGCGTGACGGATGCCGGGAGTTCGACATACAGCGGGTCGCCGTTGTGCAGGGCGATAGTCACGCTCTGGTTCTCGAGCATGAAGTTCGGCGCATCACCAACCTGCGCCTCGGACAGCGTGATCTGGTCGTAGTCGGCGGCGTTCATGAAAACGTAGCCGTCGCCATCCTTGTACAGGTAGGTGAAGTCGCTGCGGTCGACCGTCTCGGTCTCGATCTTCGCGCCCGCGTTGAAGGTGCGGTCGACGACCTTGCCGGTCATCACGTTCTTGACCTTGGTGCGCACGAAAGCACCGCCCTTGCCCGGCTTGACGTGCTGGAAGTCGATGACGGTCCACAGCTGGCCGTCCATGTTGAGAACGACGCCGTTCCGGATATCGCTGGTGGAGGCCATGCCTGTACCGCTTTCACTACTGGGGATTGTCTTCCACGAAGAAGGCCGCGAATGCGCGACCCTCAATGCTACTCAGGTCAGCTCGCCCGGCGCGAAGCAGCGTGAAGGGCGAGCACATACGAATCAAAGCCGAAGCCCGCGATGACGCCGGTCGCGACGCCCGAAATCACACTGTTGTGACGGAATTCCTCGCGCGCATGCGGGTTCGAGATGTGCACCTCGATGACTATTCCGCCGCTCGTCGTCACCAGGGCGACGGCATCGCGGAGGGCATACGAGTAATGCGTGAAAGCTGCCGGGTTGAGGATGACCGGCACGCCGCGGTCGACCGCCTCGTGCAGCCAGCCGATGAGTTCTCCCTCGTCGTCGGTCTGTCGAAGTTCGATTTCGGCGAGGTGTTCGGCCTCAAGAAGTTTCGTCAGGGCAGCGAGGTCCTGGTTGCCGTAGACGTCGGGCTCCCGGCTGCCAAGCCGCCCGAGGTTCGGCCCATTGAGCACCAGTACAGAAGTCATGACTCACAACCCTAGCGGCGTCATCCCCATCCCACTCCCGGTTCCACCCCGCCCACTCCCGTTGTGCAGGCGTTGCGACCCATTGGCCACAACTTTGCTGACCAGATAGGCGTGTTGCGCCGAAACGCCTGCACAACGGGAGTAAGTCAGACGCCGATCTCGGAGTAGGCGGCGAACAGCAAGGATTCATCCGGCGCAGTCAACACCGAGGGCTTGCCGATGTCGTCGAGAACTATGAACCGCAGGTGGCCGGCTCGCGCCTTCTTATCGCGCTGCATAGTGGCCAGCAAGGTGCTCCAGCGGCCGAGCGGGTAGGTCGTGGGTAGCGAAAGCGACGTCAGGATGCGGCGGTGCCGGTCCACCGCATCGTCGCTCAGTGAGCCGGTCAGTCGCGACAACTCCGCCGCGAAAACCATGCCGACCGAAATGGCCGCGCCGTGACGCCATCCGTACCGCTCGGCGTGCTCGATGGCATGGCCGAGGGTGTGGCCGTAGTTGAGGAACTCGCGGGCGCCAGCCTCCCGGAAATCCGCCGAAACGACTCGCGCCTTCATCCCGATCGACAGCTCGAGCAACCGGCGAAACTGCGGCGATTCGGGGTCGACGGCGGCCTCCACCGAGCCCTCGTAGATGTCGAGGATCTCGGGCTCGGCGATGAAACCGGCCTTCACGATTTCCGCCGACCCGGCCAGGATCTCATTCCTGCTCAGCGTGTCCAGCAGGTCGAGATCGACGAGCACGGCCGCTGGCGCCCAGAACGCGCCGACCAGGTTCTTGCCCTCTGCGGTGTTGATTCCCGTCTTGCCGCCAACCGCAGCATCCACCATCGCCAGCACTGTAGTCGGCACCTGGATGATTCGCACGCCGCGGAGCCATGTTGCCGCCACGAAACCCGCCAGATCAGTGGTCGCTCCCCCGCCAAGGCCGATCACCACGTCGGTGCGGGTGAAGTCGGTCTGGCCCATGATCTGCCAACAGAAGGCGGCCACCTCGACGCGCTTGGCGGCCTCCGCGTCGGGGACCTCGGCAAGCAGCACCTCATAGCGATCGAGCAGGGTTTCGCGGAGCGCTGCTGCTCGCGCCCCCAGGGTCGGTGCATGCACGATCAGCACCTTCGTTGCCTTGCTACCGATCTGGTCCGCGAGCCCCGCGAGCAGGCCGCGGCCGACCAGGATGTCGTAGCTCGAGTCACCTGTGACGGGGATGATCGTCGTGTCGCTCACCCGACCTCCTCCCTCGACTGGTCGGACAACGCCCAGTCAGCGATCTCTGCGGCAATTCGGGCAAGCGGGCGAGACGAGGTGTCCCAGGTATGCGTGGCGAGCCTCTCGTAGATGTCCCGTCGGGCTTCGAAGATCTGCCTCCAGGATTCGAGACCCCCCGTCAGGAGGGGCCGCTTCGAGCCGACGATGCGCGGGGCGACCGCTTCCGCGCTGACCGTGATCAGCGCGACCCGGTGTCGTGCCAGGTCCGCCTGGGTGTCGGGGTGCAGGATGGCGCCGCCGCCCAGCGCGACTACCGCGTCCTGCGCGAGGGCGTCCTCCACCGCGATGCGTTCAAGGGAGCGAAAGTGTGCCTCCCCGAACTGGGCGAACAGGTCGGCGATGGTGCCGTGCTCGGCGACGACCATTCGATCGGTATCGACGAACGGCTTGCCGAGGATGCGCGCGACCCGCTTACCCAGCTTGGTCTTGCCGGAGCCCATAGGCCCGATGAGGACAAGCGTCACAATCAGTCCACGCTGCCAGCGGTACGCAGGTTGGCCGGGATCGCGTCGAGGTAACCTCGCAGGTTACGCCGGGTCTCGTCCAGCGAGTCGCCCCCGAATTTCTCCAGAACCGCGTTGGCCAGCACGAGGGCAACCATCGCCTCCGCGACCACACCAGCCGCGGGGACGGCGCAGACATCCGACCGCTGGTGGTGTGCCTCGGCCTCGGCCCCGGTCGAGATGTCCACGGTGCGGAGGGCATGCGGCACGGTGGAGATCGGCTTCATCGCCGCGCTGACGCGCAGCAGGGTCCCCGTCGTCATGCCGCCTTCGGTTCCGCCCGCCTTGTCGGTCAGCCGGGAAATGGTCTCGCCGTCGGTGACGAGCTCGTCGTGGGCGAGGGAACCGCGTCGTTTCGCCGTCTCGAAACCGTCGCCGATCTCGACTGCTTTGATGGCCTGGATGCTCATCAGCGCCGCAGCGAGCTGGGCATCGATCTTGCGGTCCCAGTGCACGTAGGAGCCGAGCCCCGGGGGGAGGCCGTAGGCGAGCACCTCGACGACCCCGCCCAGGGTGTCGCCGTCCTCATGCGCCTGGTCGACCTCGGCGACCATGCGATCCGACGTTGCTGCGTCAAAGCACCGCAGTGGGTCGGCGTCGAGCAGCGCGACATCGCCCGGCTTCGGCAGCGGGGCATCATCGGGGACACGCACAGGGCCAATCGACACGGTGTGCGCCACAAGTTCGATGCCGAGCTGGGACAGGAAGGATCGCGCGATAGCGCCCAGAGCAACCCGCGCGGCGGTCTCCCGTGCGCTGGCCCGTTCGAGTACATTGCGCGACTCGCCGAACCCATACTTCTGCATGCCCACCAGGTCGGCATGGCCGGGGCGCGGGCGAGTGAGCGGCGCTCCCCTGCCTTTGGGCAGGCTCTCGAGGTCGACCGGTTCAGGGCTCATGACCTCGACCCAGCGCGGCCATTCCGTATTGCCGATGCGCAGAGCGATCGGGCTGCCCATGCTCAAACCGAACCGAACACCCCCCGAAATCGTCAGCTCATCCTCTTCGAACTTCTGTCGAGCTCCACGGCCATAGCCGAGCTTGCGGCGCGCCAGATCCGCGCGAATGCCGTCAAGGGCCACGGGAACGCCGGCGGGGAGACCCTCGATCACGGCGACGAGTTCGGGGCCGTGGGACTCGCCTGCGGTCATCCAACGAAGCATGAGCCCAATCCTTCCACAGCGCCGCCGTGCCGGAGGCCAGGAGGCGTGCGCCTCACAGCCCGACAGCGGAGACCATCGCCGCCAGAACCTCGTCGTCGCGGTCCAGCGGTGTTTCGGGGTCCCCCGCGACAAAGATGCGCACCTGCGCCAGCGCCTGCAGCACGAGCATCTCGAGGCCCCCGATGACCGTCTCTCCGGTCCAGGCCCGGGCCAGGGGCGTGGGCCAGGGCGAATACGCGACGTCGAACAAGGCCGCAGACAGTACGGTGTCCGGGTCGAGGTCGACCTCGACCGCGGCGCCATTCGGCAGGGTGCTGATGACAGCATCGAGCGCCTCGTCGATCTCACGCAGGTCATGGATGGAGCGCACCTGCACATCGACACCCTGGGCTCGACCGATCGCCAGAAGGCCGGCAGCCCGGGCGGGTTCCCGCACCCCCACGAAGATCGTGTTGGCGCCGAGGCGCGCAGCCGCGACCAGTCCGGACGCGGCCGTTGCACCGCCGCCCAGGATCAGCACCGAGCCGAGCGAGACCCGCCCATGCCGAAGAAATCCCTGCTCCAGCCCGTAGACATCCGTGTTGAAGCCGCGGCGCTCGCCTCCCCGGAACAGGACCGTGTTCGCGGAACCGGTCTCGCGGGCAAGCTCGGAGACCTCCTGCAAAAGTGGGAGAACCTCCACCTTGAGCGGCATCGTGAGAGACAGACCCCGCCAGCTGTCGTCGCGCGAATCGATGAAATCTCTCAGCTCCCCCCGCCCGACCTCGACTGCCTCATACGACCAGTCGAGTCCCAGTACACGGTAGGCAGCGCGATGCAGGTCGGGCGACAGGGAATGCGCGATCGGCGAACCGAGCACGGCGAGCCGCGCTGTGGCCATTACGAACCGTAGCCCGGGTGAGCCTTAAGCCATGCCTGCCACTGCTTGACTCCCGCGGCCTGGCCGGCAGCCGTCGTGGAATACACGGTCTCCCCGGTGTAGCCGTTCACGAGCACGAAGTAGATCCACGGGCCCGCCACCGGATGCAGCGCGGCGTCGATAGCCGTGTCGCCCGGCGAGGCGATCGGGCCAATCGGCAGCCCCGTGTGGGCGTAGGTGTTGTAGAGATTGCTCGCGTCCGCACGCTGGGCGCCGGTGGTCGCGATGGTCTTCGTTCCGGCCCCATAGCTCACGGTCGCGTCTGACTGCAGCGGCATGCCGATCGCGAGGCGGTTGGTGAACACCCGGGAAACCTTGTAGAAGTCGGCGTTGGTACCGCCCTCCTTCTGGATGATCGAGGCAAGGGTTAGCACCTTGAGGTCGTCAGCGGGCGCAACGCCGTGCGATTTCAGCGACTCGTCCATGCGGGTGACCATGGTCTGCAGCATCACCTTCGCGGTCGTTCCGGGGTTGAAGTCGTAGGTTGCCGGAAACAGGAAGCCCTCAAGGCTCGGTGCCGCAGCCGGCACGCCGAACTGGGTGTAGTCCTTCGCGGCCGCCTGCAGGTCAGAGAGGGGAACTCCGGTCTTAGCGTTCAGACGAGCGAGGATCTGGCTCAGGTTGTAGCCCTCAGGGATCACGACCTTCGAAACAACGCGGTTTGCCGGGTTGATGAGAGCGGTCAGCGCAGCCTGGGCACTCATCTGCTTTTGCAGCTTGTAGGTTCCCGGATACAGCGTTGGCGCCTTCTTCTGTTTGAGCAGGAGGTCATAGAACGCGGCCGGGGTCTTGGTAACGCCCGCCTTTGCGAGGCTGGCTGCGACATCCGAGCCGAGCTGTCCGGGAAGGATGGTGATCGTCGTCGACTGGCCGTTCCCGGATCCCGTGTAGTCCACGGAGGGTTCCCAGCCGAGGACGTGACGGATCTGCGGACCGAATGCGGTGTAAATGACGCCTGCGCCGGCAGCGCCAAGCACCACGAGCACGATCAGGACCCAGAGCCAGGTGAGCTTGCGCTTCGGCCGGTCGGGCCGGTCGCCGCCACCATCACTTCTGCCACGTCGGCCGCCGTCCGCGGCGAGAGCGGACCTCGACGCTGCAGGCGGCAGGGTCTGGGTGCGAGTTGGAGCGGGCGGTAGCTGGCTGACGTAAGACTGCTGTGGCACCGCCTGCGGAATCGTAGTTGCTCCCGCCGGTGGCGCCGACAGTGGTGTGGTCTGACCGGCAAACGACTGCGGTGCGTAGGTCGGTGTCGCTTGCACTGGCTGCGTGGCTTGCACTGGCTGCGTGGCTTGCACGGGCGGCGTCGCTTGCACGGGCGGGCTCGCCTGCGCCGGCGCGGCAGGGTAGGCGTGAGCGCCCGGCGAAGCTGGCGCTGGCGCCAGGTTCGGGGGTGCGCCGAAGCCCGGGGCCAAATGAGGCGCAGGTTGCGTGGGCGCAGGTTGTGTGGGCACCGCAGCGGGCGCCGCCTGTACGGGAGCCGGTTGCACGGGAGCCGGTTGCACGGGAGCCGGTTGCACTGGCACTGTTGGCTGGGCAGCAGGCTTCACTGGTTCGGCGGGACCGAACAGGTCTTCCCAAGTTGGCTCATCAGCCATTGTGCTGCCCTTCGTCCGGGTGGGCGATCTCGCCCGGCGGAGTTCCCGCGGTGCGCTCAAAGTCGAGAGCGTGCTGCACGATAATAACAGCGGCTACCTGATCGATCACGGTGCGCGACTGCCGCGAGGTGCGCCCGGACGCCCTGAGCGCGGCCTGCGCGGACACGGTTGTCAGTCGTTCATCCACCAGCCGCACCGGGATCTCGCTCAGGCCAGCAAGCCGTGACGCAAAGCCCGTTGCGTCGTTCGTGGAAGCCGTGGGAGTGCCCGCAAGCGACAGCGGATGCCCGACCAGGAACTCCATCGCGTCGAATTCGGCGGCGATCGCAAGAATTCGTTCGAGGTCACCCGCGCCGCGCGGCACCGTCTCCACCGGTGTCGCAAGGAGTCCGTGCGGATCGCTGCGGGCCACACCGATGCGTACCGTTCCGACATCGACGCCGATTCGTACCCCGTGGCGCACTGCGGCCGCCTCAGGCGACGAGAGATTCGCGGATCGCGTCGAGTGCACGTCCAATGGCTGCGACATCCGATCCGCCACCCTGCGCGAGGTCGTCCTTGCCGCCGCCGCCACCACCGAGGATGCCCGCAGCCACTTTGGCCAGCACCCCGGCCTTCGCTCCCGTGCGCCGTGCCGCCTCATTGGTGGTCACGATTACCGACGGTTTGCCATCGACGGAAGCCGCAAGCGCCGTGACCGAGGCCTCGGTGCCGAGCCGTTCGCGCACGCTCGTCGCGAGGGATCGCAGATCGTCCGTCGACCCCAGCGGGCCAACGTCTTCCACCACGAGGAGCACGCTGCCCACACGGGTCGCCGACTGGGCAATCGCCGGAACCCGGCGGCTCCGTTCACTGGCCTCGTAGGCGGCGATGCGCTTCTCTGCGGCCTTAAGGTTCGCGGCCAGCTCCGCAATGCGATCGGGCAACTGTTCACGCGGCGTCTTGAGCGACGAGGTGAGGGTCGAGATGATTGCCCGTTCGGCCGCCAGGTCTTTGAAGGCGTCAATCCCGACGAGTGATTCGATCCGCCGGTTGGTAGAACCGATGGAGGACTCGCTGACCAGGTTGATCAGCCCGACCTCCGAGGACCGGCTCACGTGCGTGCCCGCGCACAGCTCGAGAGACCAGGGGCTGCCGATCTGCACCACCCGCACCTCGTTGCCGTACTTCTCGCCGAACAGTGCCATCGCGCCGAGCGCCTTAGCCTCCTCGAGCGGGAGCACCCGGGTGGTCACCTCAAGGTTGTCGACGATCGCATTGTTGGCGATGTTCTCGATCTCGCTCCTGGTCTCGGGAGAGAGCGGCTTGTTCCAGTTGAAGTCGAGTCGCATGTACCCGGCCTTGTTGTAGGAACCGGCCTGGTGAGCCTCCTCGCCGAGGGTTTGTCGCAGGGCCGCGTGGATCAGGTGGGTCGCCGAGTGCGCCTGGGCTGCGGCGTGTCTCCAGGTCGGGTCAACAACGCTGGTCGCAGCATCGCCCACCGCGACTTCGCCACTTCGCACCTGTACACGGTGGCTGATGAGCCCCTTGACGGGCTTCTGCACGTCGAGCACCTCGAGGTCGAAGCCTTTGCCCACGATCGCGCCCGCATCGGCCTCCTGGCCACCGGACTCCGCATAAAGCGCGGTCTCGGCCAGGATCACTTCGGCGATGTCGCCAACGACCGCCCGATCGACAGACGCGCCGCCGACGATGAGACCCAGGATCGTGCTCTCGGTAGTGAGCAGGTCATAGCCCGTGAATACGGTCTCCCCCGCTGCTCGAAACTCGCTGTACACGGAAAGGTCGGCCAGGGCGGTCTTCTTCGCCCTGGCATCCGCCTTGGCTTTCGTTCGCTGCTCGAGCATGAGGGCGTCAAAGGCAGCGCGGTCGACGCTGAGCCCGGCCTCCTCGGCAACCTCGAGAGTCAGGTCGATCGGGAAACCGAACGTGTCGTGCAGCAGGAACGCGGTATCGCCGGCCAGCTGCCTGGCACCCGATTTCGAGGTCTTGTCCACCGCGACGTCCAGGATGGCCGTCCCGGCCGTCAGGGTGCGCAGGAACGTCTCCTCTTCCCCCAGTGCAAGGCGCGAAATGCGGTCGAACTCGGTGGCAACCTCGGGATACGCGGCCTTCATCGCGTCACGGGAAGCCGGGAACAACTCGCCGAACGTCGGGTCTTCGACACCGAGCAGTCGCATCGCGCGGACACTCCGTCGAAGGAGACGACGAAGAATATAACCGCGACCCTCATTGCTGGGACTCACGCCATCCGACATGAGCATGAGCGAGGATCGCACGTGGTCCGCGATGACCCGCATGCGCACATCATCGTCATGATTCGCGCCGTACCTGCGACCAGAGAGCTGCGCAGCCATGTCGAGCACCGGTCGCACCTGGTCGATCTCGTACATGTTCTCGACCCCCTGGGTCAGGAACGCGACGCGCTCCATACCCATGCCCGTGTCGATATTCTTCTTCGGCAGTTCACCGAGAATCTCAAAGCTCTTGCCGGATCCCTCGCCGCGAAGGAACTGCATGAAGACCAGGTTCCAGATCTCGACGTAGCGGTCGTCATCCGTCGCGGGGCCGCCGTCCCTGCCATAGGCGGGCCCCCGGTCGAAGAAGATCTCGGAGCAGGGACCGGCCGGCCCGGGTTGCCCGGTCGACCAGTAGTTGGTGTCCATGTCGAGTCGCTGGATGCGCTCATCGGGCAGCCCCGCGATTTTCTTCCACAATGCGATGGCCTCATCGTCATCCTTGTAGACCGTGACCCACAGGTCTTTCGGCTGGAATCCGAGACCACCATCAGATTCGGAGGTCGTCAGCAGTTCCCAGGCGTACGAGATCGCCTGCTCCTTGAAATAGTCGCCGAACGAGAAGTTACCGTTCATTTGAAAGAAGGTGCCGTGCCGGGGAGTTTTGCCGACCTCCTCGATGTCGAGCGTGCGGATACATTTCTGCACGCTGGTCGCACGAGGGAACGGCGCGGGCACCAGCCCGGTGAGGTACGGCACGAACGGGACCATTCCGGCAACCGTGAACAGCAGTGTGGGGTCGTCACTCACCAGCGACGCAGACGGGACGATCGTGTGGCCGCGATCACCGAAGAAGTTGAGCCAGCGGCTCTGGATGTCAGCAGTTTGCATGGGAGTTTCCTGCCGGTTATCGGTCGGCCGCTCTCGCGACCCGCCCCGGCCCGGCTATTGAACGGGTGGTGGGACTAGTTCGAGTGCAGCTCGGCCTCGCGAGCCTTGTAACCGTCGATGAGAGCATTGCTGAACTCACGACCACGACGCTCGACCTGCTCGAAGAACTGCTTCCCGGCGGGAGTCTTGCTGACCTGGTGGGCGATGACGAAACCGGCGCCGACACCGACAATGAGCAAAAGGATGTTCTTCATGGACACTCCTGGGCAGTCGTGGATGGGTACGCCAAGCCTATCGGCGCTAAGACGATGGGGTGCCCGCGAGAACGCCGGCACCCCATCGGTGAATCGTGTCAGAACTAGCGAGCCGCGTAGTACTCGACGACCAGCTGGACTTCGCAGGTCACGGGGACCTCGGCGCGCTTCGGGCGACGCACGAGACGTGCCTGCAGCTTGTCGAGCTCGACCTCGAGGTAGGCGGGAACCTTGGGCAGGACATCCACGTGTCCGCCTGCGGCAGCGACCTGGAACGGCTCGAGAGCCTCGGAACGCGGCTTGACATGGATCAGCTGCCCGGGCTTCACACGGAACGACGGGCGGTCGACGAGCTGGCCGTCGACGAGGATGTGACGGTGTACGACGAGCTGGCGGGCCTGCGCGGTGGTGCGGGCGATACCGGCGCGCAGCACGAGGGCGTCGAGGCGCATCTCGAGCAGCTCGACCAGGTTCTCACCGGTCAGGCCAGCGGCACGACGTGCCTCCTGGAACGCGATCTTGAGCTGGGCCTCACGGATGCCGTACTGGGCACGAAGGCGCTGCTTCTCGCGGAGACGAACGGCATAGTCGCTGTCGGCCTTGCGCTTGGTGCGGCCGTGCTCCCCCGGAGCGTACGGACGCTTCTCCAGGTACTTGGCGGCCTTAGGGGTCAGGGCAATGCCCAGCGCGCGAGACAGGCGAGTCTTGCTGCGGGTACGTGACTTGGTTGACACAGGTTCTCTTTCTTCGAAACGAAAAGTGGCTAACCGGCCCGCTCACGCCTTCGCAAAGGCGCGCAACGATAAGACCGGTGAAAGTAGAGGATGTGGTGCCGCGGAGTCCGATCGGCTAAAGATCAAGAACCCCTTAACCGGTTCGAAGCAGCAGCCGTGCGCAATGAACCGGATCTAGGCAGCCCCAATGCTAACACAGCGCTCCTCGCCCGTCGCTGCGGGCTGGCAAATGCACGCCCGGTGGAAAGGCCGGGGGCGAACCAAGGAAGAACTCGCATCCCGCTACCAGCAGCTCCTCCGTTCGGCCCGGTTTGCCTCGGATGTCCTTGGTTTGCGTGCTTGGTACTTGCTACTTGCTACTTGCTACTTGCTACTTGCCGCGGATGATCCGCTTGAGCTTCGCCCAGCGCGCAGCCACGTCCCGTTCGTTCCCATGCTCGGTCGGTTTGTAGTAACTCACCGACCTCAGCTCGTCGGGCAGGTACTGCTGCTCGACCACCCCGAGCTCGGAGTCATGGGAGTACTGGTAGCCCTTGCCATGGCCGAGCTTCTTTGCGCCGGCGTAATGCGCGTCGCGAAGATGCACCGGCACCCGCCCGAAGTTGCCCGCCTTCACGTCGGCGATTGCAGCATCGAGTCCCAGGTAGGAGGCATTGGATTTCGGTGCCGTCGCGAGATAGACGACCGCCTCGGCCAGTGGAATTCGCCCCTCGGGCATGCCGACGTATTGCACGGCGTCTGCAGCGGCGACAGCAATCACGAGAGCCTGCGGGTCCGCCATCCCCACATCTTCCGCCGCGCTGATCATGATGCGACGGGCGATGAACCGTGGATCTTCGCCCGCTTCGATCATGCGCGCCAGGTAGTGCAGTGCCGCGTCCGCGTCTGAGCCGCGAATCGACTTGATGAACGCGCTGATCACGTCGTAGTGCTCATCGCCCTGGCGGTCGTACCGCAGCAGCGCGCGATCGACGGCCATGGCAACGATTTCGTCGGTGACGACCGGTTTGGGCGCCGAATGCTCGTCGAGGTCGTCGCCATCGATGCCCGCGGAAGCCGTTGCCGAGAACGCTGCGGCCTCAAGGGCTGTAAGCGCGCGGCGGGCATCCCCCGATGAAAGCCGGATGAGCAACGCTCGCGCCTCGGGAGTCAGAGTGACTGCGTCAGCAAGACCCCGTGGGTCTCCCACCGCCCGGTCGATGAGGATGCCGAGGTCGTCGTCGGCCAGTTGCTCCAGGGTGAGCAGCAGCGACCGCGACAGCAGCGGAGAAATGACCGAAAATGACGGGTTCTCGGTGGTGGCGGCGATAAGGATGATCCAGCCGTTCTCGACGCCGGGCAGCAGGGCATCCTGCTGGGCCTTGGAGAATCGATGGATCTCGTCAAGAAACAGCACGGTCGTGATGCCGTAGAGGTCACGCTGCGACAGCGCCTGCTCCAGCACCTTGCGCACGTCGGCGACGCCGGCATTCACCGCGGAGAGTTCGACGAAATTGCGTCCGGAGCTATGGGCCACGGCCTGGGCGAGCGTCGTCTTTCCGGTTCCGGGCGGGCCCCACAGGATGACCGACACGGCACCCTGCTGCCCCGACTTGTCATTCGCAAGGCTCACCAGGGGTGAGCCCGGTCCGAGGAGGTGCTTCTGTCCGGCAACCTCATCGAGACTCGTGGGGCGCATCCGAACCGCCAGCGGGGTCGCGCCGCCACGAAGTCCGACGCGAGTGTCCATGGCAAGCAATCGTAATCGGCACCGCCGACTCGTCGCCGGGCGCGGCATTTGGCTGCGTCTTGTCCGCGCCCGTAAAGTTCTCTGGGGCGCAGCCCTATAAGCGTTGGAGGACACCTGTGGCACCGAGCAAGAACACGGACCGCGAGGCACGCGAAGCCCGCGACCGCCTGCGCCGCTACAACGCGCGCCAGTCCGTCCATACCCACCAGGTGCGGCGCCGGGTGCGCGATAACGTCTTCGCGCTTGTCGGTCTCGTTGTCGTCGCGACTCTCGCGACCTTCACACAGATCTATTACTTCAGCGCCGGTCCGGGCAAACCGGCAGCCAAGATCTCGGCCTCCCCGACACCGACCGCGTCTGCGGCGGCAGGGACCAATATCGGGAACGTTCCCAACAAGAGCGTGGCCCAGTCCCGCACCTGGACGGGAACATTGACGCTCAATAACGTGAAGCTCGGGATCTCGCTCAACGGCAAGGCAGCGCCGCAGGCTGTTGCGTCGTTCGTGACCGACGTGAAAGACAACTACTTCGACGGTCTCCTCTGCTGGCGACTGACGAACAGCCCCAATTTTTACGTGCTGCAGTGCGGCACCTCTTCCGCAACGGGCGCGGACGCGACCCAGTATTCCTTCGGACCGCTCGAAAATACCCCCTCGACGAACGTCTATCCCGCAGGTTCGATCGTCGAGGCACGCACCAGCGACAACGCCTACGGCCAGGGCCACCAGTTCTTCATCACCTACAAAGACACCACCATCCCGGCGGACAGCGCGGGGGGATACTCGATCTTTGGACAAGTCACGAGCGGTCTCAGCGAACTCAACTCGAAGATCACCTCCAAGGGCATCGTTCCCCCAGCCGCAGGGTCGACCACAACGACCACCACCGATGGGCCGCCCGTTGTAACGACCAGGATCACCTCGGTAACGATCAAGTAGATTCGATTCGGCGTCAAAGTACCGTGCAATAGGCTTGACGACGGCCGCAGAACGAACACCTGCCCGGCAGCCATCGAACGAACAAGGTGAACAACGTGGTAACTGACGAACAGGCCCCATGGGGTCGCGTTGACGAGACGGGTACCGTCTTCGTGCGCGAACCCGAGGGCGAGCGTGCCGTCGGACAGTACCCTGACGGCACACCCGAAGAGGCACTCGCCTATTTCCAGCGCAAATTCATCGAACTCGCCGGACAGGTCACGCTGCTCGAACAGCGAGCCAAGCGTGGTGCACCCGCTGCCGACATCGCAAAGGCGGTCAAGTCGCTCACGTCGTCAATCGCCACAGCCAACGCGGTCGGGGATCTTGCAGCGCTCCGCACGCGACTCGAAGCTCTCGGCGGGGCGGTCACAGAACTCACCGAGAAGCAGACCGAGGAATCGAAGGCTCTCGTCGCCGCAGCACTGGCCGAGCGTGAGGCCATCGTCGTCGAGGCGGAAAAGCTGGCCGCACAGGATCCGGCGAAGGCGCAGTGGAAGCAGGTCACGGCGACCCTTGACGAGTTGTTCGCTCGCTGGCAAAAGCACCAGCAGGACGGCCCGCGTCTTCCGAAAAACGAGAGCAATGAGCTGTGGAAGCGGTTCCGGGCCGCGCGGGCGATCATCGACGGTCACCGCAAGGCTTTCTTCGCGGAACTCGACAGCACCCACAAGGATGCGCGTAGTCGCAAACAGGAACTCGTTGCCAAAGCCGAAGGCCTGAGCGCCAAGGGCGCCGATGGCATTCCCACCTACCGCGCACTGCTGGACGAGTGGAAACTCGCCGGCCGGGCCGGCAAGAAGTTCGACGATGCACTATGGGCACAGTTCAAGGCGGCCGGGGATGCGCTGTACGCGGCCAAGTCGGAGATCGACGCGAAAGACAGTGTCGAATTCGACGCGAACCTTGCCGAGAAGCTTGAGCTGCTTACCGAGGCCGAGAAACTGCTCACGGTAACGGATCGCGCCAAAGCGAAGGAATCCCTCGCATCCATCCAGCGTCGCTGGGACAAGATCGGCAAGGTTCCCCGCGACAAGGTCAAGACGGTCGAAGATCGCCTGCGCAGGGTCGAGACCGCCGTACGCAAACTCGATGAAGAACACTGGCAGCGTTCCGACCCCGAGAAGCAGGCCCGCAGCGAGGGGCTCGCGAGCCAGCTGCACGACGCCATCGCGAAACTGGAGCGAGAACTCGCCGACGCGCAGGCGAGCGGAGACAAGTCGAAGGTCGCCAAGGCCCAGGAAGCGCTCGACGCACGCAAGATCTGGCTCGACGCGCTGCGCTGACATCTCCACAGGCGTGCGCTTTCCACAGCTTGCGGATTTATCCGTTGGCACCCCGATGGCTCACGGATAGTTGCGGGATGCCCCGTGTTCTCTCCCCCGTCCTCACCGCCGCCGACTTCGACCAGGCCGAACTCACCGCGATGCTTCTCGACGGTGAGGCGTACCGTGTCGGCGACGGTATCGCGCCCCTCGATGAGGTTCCGGGACCACTGGTGCGAGCCATGGGGCTGGCGTCCGGGCTGCCCTCGCGTCTCATCGCCGAACGGCACTCAGCCGCGTGGATCTGGGGCGCCCAGCCGCGACCACCGCTGAGACACGAGTTGTGTGCAGACTCCGGGGCCCGCACCAGGCCCTCGCTCGATTCGGCGGTGAGCGTTCGCGAGGTGATTTTGCTGACCGACGACACGGTCAACCTGGGATCGCTCGCCGTCACGACTCCGCTGCGCACAGTGATCGACTTGACGAGGTTCGTGATCGACTGGAACGAGAACGAGACCGGCATCGTTCGAGAACTTCTGCGAATCGGCGGGCTGAGCATCCCCGATTGTGCGCGGGCGATGAATCGCCGCCGAAACCTGCCGCGCAAACGGCTCGCACTCCGGCGCCTCGCGAGTTGCCAGCAGGGGATGCCCGGCTAGCTAGCTGTGCCTCTGGCCGGTTGCTCGACCGGCTAGCCGGAGCTGACGCGATAGACGTCGTAGACGGCGTCGATGCGGCGCACCGAGTTGAGTACACGGTCGAGATGCGTGGTGTCACCCATCTCGAAAACGAACCTGCTGAGCGCCAGCCGATCGCTCGAGGTCGACACCGTTGCGGACAGGATGTTCACGTGATTCTCGCTGAGCACACGGGTCACATCCGACAGCAGGCCTGAACGGTCGAGCGCCTCGACCTGGATCTGCACGAGGAAGATGCTCTTCGACGACGGGGCCCACTCGACCTCGATCATTCGCTCGGGCTCGGTCAGCAGCGACTGCACGTTATGGCAATCCTTGCGATGCACGGAGACTCCGGCTCCGCGCGTGACAAAACCGACGATTTGGTCGCCAGGTACCGGCGTACAGCACTTCGCCAGTTTCACCAGGATGTCGGGAGCCCCCCGCACGAGCACGCCAGAATCGCTGTGCCGCAGCTCTTTGCTGCTGCGCGAGCGGGGTGTGAACACCAGTTCGGAGTCTTCCGCCTCCGCCTCGGTCTGCAACGAGGCGACGACCTTCTCGATCACGGACTGCGTGGAAACATGACCTTCGCCGACAGCCGCGTAGAGCGCGGCGACATCGTCGTACCGAAGCAATCCGGCAACGACGGCGAGCGAATCCTGGTTCATAAGCTTCTGCAGCGGCAGGTTCTGCTTGCGCATAGCCCTGGCGATCAGGTCTTTGCCCTGCTCGATCGCCTCCTCGCGACGCTCGATCTTGAACCACTGGCGAATTTTGTTGCGAGCCCGCGGGCTCTTGACAAAGTTCAGCCAGTCCTGGCTGGGCGCGGCGTCCGGGTTCTTCGAGGTCAGAACCTCGACGGAGTCGCCGCTGGAAAGTTCGCTGTCGAGTGGCACGAGCCGGCCGTTGACTTTGGCCCCCATGGTGCGGTGCCCCACCTCGGTGTGCACCGCGTAGGCGAAGTCCACCGGTGTTGCACCGGCGGGAAGGCCGATGACCTTGCCCTGCGGCGTGAACACGTAGACCTCTTTCGCGCCGATCTCGAAGCGAAGGTTGTCGAGGAACTCCCCTGGGTCGCTGGTCTCCGCCTGCCAGTCAGTGATGTGGGCCAGCCACGCCATTTCTGTGTCTGCGACCTGGCTGGCGACCTCGGCGCTTTTGCCGCCGTTGACCCGCTCCTTGTACTTCCAGTGTGCGGCGACACCGAATTCGGCGCGCTGGTGCATCTCGGGTGTGCGGATCTGGATCTCGACGGCACGGCCCTGCGGACCGATGACGGTCGTGTGAAGCGACTGGTAGAGGTTGAATTTGGGTGTGGCGATGTAGTCCTTGAACCGGCCGGGCAGCGGCGTCCAGCGGGCGTGGATGCTGCCGAGTACGGCATAACAGTCGCGCACGGAGTTCACGAGCACGCGGATGCCGACGAGGTCGTAGATCTCATCGAAGTCTCGCCCACGCACAATCATCTTCTGGTAGATGGAGTAGTACTGCTTGGGCCGCCCGACGACGCTTCCCTTGATCTTCGCCGACTTGAGGTCGTCGTTGACCGCATCGATGACGAGCTGAACGAATTCCTCGCGCTGGGGGGTGCGCTGGCGCACCAAGCTGTCGATTTCGACGTACAGCTTGGGATAGAGCACCGAGAACGACAGGTCTTCGAGCTCCCACTTGATGGCCTGGATGCCCAGCCGATGCGCGAGCGGTGCGTAAATCTCGAGGGTTTCCTGCGCCTTCCGAGTGGCTGAGGCTTCATCGACGAATCCCCAGGTGCGCGCGTTGTGAAGGCGGTCGGCGAGCTTGATCACGAGGACCCGGATGTCTTTCGACATCGCCACAACCATCTTGCGCACCGTCTCGGCCTGGGCGCTGTCGCCGTACTTGAGTTTGTCGAGCTTGGTCACACCGTCGACGAGCATGGCGACCTCGTCGCCGAAGTCTCGCCTCAGCATGTCGAGGGTGTAGTCGGTGTCTTCGACGGTGTCGTGCAGGAGCGCGGCCGCAAGCGTCTTGGTACCGATCCCGAGGTCGGCGAGAATCTGCGCGACCGCCACCGGATGCGTGATGTAGGGCTCTCCGCTTCGGCGCTTCTGCCCGGAGTGGGCGCGCTCTGCGGTGGCGTAGGCGCGCTCGATGAGCGCAAGGTCGGACTTCGGATGGTGGACGCGAACCGTCTTCATGAGCCGGTCGACGGCGCCGGACGGCTGGGCGCGCGAAAAGATTCGCGGCAGCAGCGCTCGTCGTGAGGGTGCAACGGGCGGACTTGCGACACCGGAACCGCCGCCGCGCGGGCTGGCAGCTGGCGCGTTCGCACCAGGATCACCCTGGCCGGACTTGCCGGTGTCGGGCACGCCGCGCGATGTCGCGACGCCGTCGGAGGTCTCCGTGCTCATATCCCCTCCCTCGACATCAATTCTAATCGAGGGGGGCGCTAACGTCCGTCAGTAACGACTACGCCTCCAGCGGACTGCCATGCTTCCATGCCGCCCGCGACGTTGACGGCGTCGTATCCCGCCTCGACCAGCGCCTTGGTGACCTGCCACGAGCGGTAGCCGCTATGGCAGACGACGACGATCTGCTGGTCGCTGGGGATCTCGTCGATCCGGTCCATGATCGAACCCATCGGGATCAGGTGCGCCTGGGGCGCGTGCCCGCGATCCCATTCGTCTGGCTCGCGAACATCCAAAAGCCAGCCCTGGTCATCGACGAGCGCGATTGCATCCGTTGCGGGGATCTGTACTGCTTCTGGCATGGTGAGCTACCTGACTGCGCCTGAGGTGGTGCGCGCGACGGTTGTGCGAGTCGTGCGCTTCTTGATTTCCGGCTCCCGCTCGCGAAGCAGCGCGTAAAGCGGTGCCGCCACGAAGATTGTCGAGTAGGTCCCGGAGAGGATGCCGACGAACAACGCCAGTGAGATGTCGCGCAGGGTTCCCGCTCCCAGCAACGTCGCCCCAATGAAGAGGATCGCGGCCACCGGCAGCAGCGCTACCACGGACGTATTGATCGACCGCACCAGGGTCTGGTTCACAGCAAGGTTCACCGACTCCGAGAAGGTCCGCGTGTTCTGTTCGACGCTGTCGCTGGTGTTCTCGCGGATCTTGTCGAAGACGACGACCGTGTCGTACAACGAGTAACCGAGGATGGTGAGGAGTCCAATGACGGCGTCGGGCGACACCTCGAAGCCCAGGATCGCGTAAACGCCGACCACGATGATGAGGTCGTGTGCCAGGGCCACGATTGCGGCGACCGACATCTTCCAGGTGCGGAAATACAGGGCCATGATGATGACCGCGAGCACTATGAATGCGATCAGGGCCTCGATGGCGGCCTGGGTGATGTCCTGGCCCCAGGTTGCACCGATGAACGTCGACGCCACTTTCTGCTCAGGCACGTTGTAGGCCTTGGCAAGTGCCGACTGCACTTCGAGCGTCTTCGCGTTTGTCAGCAGGTTGGTTGTCACCTGCACGCTCGTGCCGCCAGCGATAACCACCGTTGGTACTTCACCGGGCACGACTGTTCCGACAGCCTTCGTCGCGAGGGCCTGGTCGGGGTTTGAGCCGACATCCGAGACCGTGAACAGTGATCCACCGCGGAATTCCACGCTGAAGTTGAACCCCTTGAAGACCGGGACGAGGATC
>Ga0302157_10000266_pt1 | contig 68847 bp, 57 predicted proteins | sample I_Bog_N3_3_FD_193502 | JGI IMG/M metagenome (GOLD analysis project Ga0302157, IMG submission 193502) | Peat permafrost microbial communities from Stordalen Mire near Abisko, Sweden - I_Bog_N3_3 | ecosystem: Environmental > Terrestrial > Soil > Wetlands > Peat | place: Sweden: Abisko, Stordalen... | reverse complement strand
CCGATTCCTTCAAGGAGGCCCGATTGCGGCGTAGAGACTTTTTGACCGGCGCGGCCGGTTTGGCGGGCGGAGCCCTCCTCCCGAGCTGGGCGCTGGCCAACGTGCCGACGCCTTTCACTTTCGACCTCGTTCCGCCGATGGACAGCCGCGAGAACTTCATCAAGTGGGGCGTCGCGCAGCGCGGCGAAGACCCGCAATATCTCGGCGAGCGGTTCGACCGTTTCGTGGCGCTGGTGCGCAACGAAGACATCTGGGACGACCGCCACAAGCGCGCCTTCCTGTTCACGCCGCGCGAAAAATTCGTCCTGCAACAGAACCTGAGCCGCGCCTATGAGCACGCCTTTCTCGACATCGGCTGGGGCGTGACGATTTCCGGCCCGCATATCGTCGGCCGCATGACCTCGACGATCGATCCGAAGAAGGGCGAGAAGGTGCTCGAGATCGGCACCGGTTCCGGCTACCAGTCGGCCTATCTCTCGCATCTCACCGATCAGGTGTTCACGATCGAGATCATCAAGCCGCTGGCCGAACGCACCCGCGCCACCTATGATTCCCTGATCAAGGACGGCTACGCGGAATTTTCGGCGATCAAGTCGAAGAACGCCGACGGCTATTACGGCTGGGAAGAGAACGCGCCGTTCGACAAGATCATCGTCACCTGCGGCATCGACCACGTGCCGCCGCCGCTGCTCCAGCAGCTCAAGCCCAACGGCGTCATGGTGATCCCTGTCGGCCCGCCCGGCGCGCAGCGCGTGCTCAAGGTCGTCAAGAATCAGGCCGACGACGGCACGATCACCGTCGCGCGCTCCGACATCTACGGCGGCCGCATCGTCCCCTTCGTGCCCTTCACCAAGCTCGAAGGCGATGCGATCAAGGGCACGCACAACAACTGACGCGGGCTTCGACGCCTCGGGCGGTTCGGAGCCAGCCTGCAAACCGCCCACCGTCACTGCGAGTTCCGCGCCGGCTTTCGACATCCCGAGGAGCGGCGGCCTCCGGGCCGCCGTCGAGGGGCCGCCCAAGTCGGCCTGGAGGCCGACGCTCCTCTTGTTTGTTTTCAGGCGAAGCCGAAGCAACCCAGGGGCCGACGGGTTGAGGCTGGCCATATTATCCTGAAGCCGCAGCTACGCGGCCCCTGGGTTGGTTCGCTTCGCTCGCAAGGATGGATGTCGCGGCGCTTACTCACCCTGCCCGCGCCCCTGGAGTTTTTCTCGCATGCATGACGATATCGACGCGGGCGGCGACCTCGTCCTGGGCTCGCGGGACCGGCTGGCGCTCTATCTCGCCGTCGGCCTCGGCGCCGGCGCGGTGATCGCGCTGCAAATCGACATCATGCGCGTGTTCGCCGTCGGCAACTGGACGCATTTCGGCTCGCTGGTCGTCAGCCTGGCGATGCTGGGCTTCGGCCTCACCAGCGCGGTGATGTCGGTCGCCAAAAACTGGTTCTCGCGCCACTGGCGGCTGGCGGCGGGCCTGGGGCTCGGGCTGATGGGGCCGCTGGCGGTCGGCGCCAACCTCTATATCCAGCAACTCGGCTTCAATCCGATCTACCTCGTCTCCGATCCGCACCAGAAATGGAAGCTGGCGCAGATTTTCGTCGCCTCGCTGATCCCGTTCCTGGGCGGAGCGGTGTTCCTCGGCTCGATTTTTCTCAAGAGCAACAAGACGTTCGGTCGCGTCTATTTCGCAGATCTCGCCGGCTCCGGCCTCAGCGGCCTGGTATTCCTGGGCGCAATGTATGTGTTTCCGCCGGTCGACCTGATCGCCGCGCCGCTGCTGCTGTGGCTCGCCGCCTGCGTGGCATTCAGCTTCCTGCCCCGGGCCCGCCTCACGCTGATTCCTTTTGGCCTCGCCGCTCTCGTCGCCTTCGGCGGCCATTTCGTCGCCGCGCCGATGCTGGGCTATTCCCGGCTGGCGGTGAACGACTACAAGGGCGCGTCCTACGCGCGGCGCCTGCCGGAAGCCAAGAAGGTCTACGAGAGTTATTCGCCGTTCGGCTTCCTCGAGGCCTATACGACCTCCTACCTGCATTTCGCGCCGGGCCTTTCCGACAACGCCGGCTTCAATCTGCCGGAAATGCCGGCCAACGCCTATATGGGCCTCTATATCGACAGCGACGGGCCGATCGGCGTGATGCGCCACCTCTCGGCGAAAGAGAGCGCCTATTTTCGCTTCCTCCCGATGTATTACCCTTACGTGATCAAGAAAGCGCCAAAAACCTTCATCACGCAATTCGGCGGCGGCATTTCGACCGAGGTCGCACTGGCCACCGGCTCGAAGGACGTCACGGTCGCCGAGGGCAACCGCGCCATCCTCGCCGCATTCCGCGACCCCGTGTTCAAGACCTTCACCGACGACGTCCTGAGCAAAGTGCGGGTCATCGATTACGAGGGCCGGCACTTCCTGCAACAGACAAAAGAAAAATTCGACGTCATCGACCTCAGTCTGGCCGATTCCACCGGCCTCTCCAATCCGGGCGGCTTCGCCGTCGTGGAGAAATTCGCCTACACCCAGGAGGCGATGGAAACCTATATGCGGGCGCTGGCCGATGGCGGCGTGCTGGCGGTGACGATCTGGAACAAGGAAGAGCCGCCGAAATCGGTGCTCAAACTCTATGCGACGATGGCCGCGGCTTCGCGGGCGCTCGACGGCGACAAGATGGCCGATTCCTTCTTCGTCTCGTCATCCTACCTCTCCACCGCGACCGTGCTCTACAAGCGCGGCGGGTTTTCCGCCGACGAGATCGCCAAGCTGCGCAAGCATACCCACGACATGTCGTTCGACGAGATCTATTCGCCCGGCCTGTTCTATGACGGCTCCGAGACTGACCGCACGCTCAGCGGCTATGTCGCGCAATTCTTCTCCGCGCCGATCAACGGCCCGCCCGGTTCGGACCAGACGGCCTCCGCCGACCCGACCGCGCCCGACGACGCCGTTCCGCCCGGCGGCCCGACCGAGGGGGTCTTACCCTCCGTCGTCATGGGACGGCTGGCGTGGCACAGTTTCCTCGACGGCGACTGGCCGAAGATCGCCGACCGCTATGTGTTCGACACGCGCAAGCTCACCAACGACGCCCCCTATTTCGCCGCTTATGTCAAAACCAAGGACCTGCCGGCGGTGTTTTCCGACGCCGACCGTCTCGAGCCGTTGCAGGACGAATGGGGCTATCTGCTGATCTGGGCGACGCTCGCCATCGCCTGCGCCACCGCCGCCGTGCTGCTGGTCATTCCCGTCATCTGGGGCTGGCGCTCGATCTTCTCGAAGACGCCGGGCAAGGCGTTGAGCGTCGTCTATTTTGCCTGCCTGGGCGCCGGCTACATCATGGTCGAGGTCGGGCTGATCGCCCACTTCGTCATGGCGCTGGGCAACCCGACCGTCTCCGCCTCGATCCTGATCACCGGAATGCTGGTGTTCTCAGGGCTGGGCGCGCTGATTTCCGAACGTATCCTCCCCTACAGCCGCGTCGTCATGCCGGCGATCTTCATCGCCATCGCGGCGCTGCTGGCGGGCTACGCGCTCTATCTCAATCAGGCCCTCGACGCGATCGGCGCCCTGCCCTATCTGGCGCGGCTCCTGCTGTGCTTCGTCTTCATCGCGCCGCCCGCGTTCCTGATGGGTTTCCCGATGTCGACGGCGATGACGACGCTGGGGCGGCTCGGCAAGGAGCATCTGTTCATCTGGGCCTGGGGTGTGAACGGCTGCTTCTCGGTGATCGGGGCGGCCGCCGCGCCGGTGATCGCCACCAATTACGGCCTAGGCGCCGTCATCGAAATCGCGGCTTTCGCTTATTTCCTCGCTTTGCCCGCGTTCTTCGGCGTGCTGGCGGAGCCGAAGCGAGTTTGACGTACGTCCACCTTCAGGAGGACGGGAATTCGAGCGCGTTGATGCGCTTGGCCAGCGCGGCCAGCCGATGCAGCGTCTCCACGAGGACGGCGACCGCCTCCTCTAGGTTGGCCTCGGTGATGACGTCCCAGCAGAAAGGAATGCTCTGCCCCGCGCAGCGCCAGATGGTTTCGTAATTCAGATTGCCGAGCGCCGGAACGTTGTTGCGCGGCCCGAGCGGCGGGAAATGAGTCGCGAGGTCCGAGCGCAGCCAATGGCGCCACCCGTAGTCGATCTGGCGGGGAAATCCCGGATCGAAGAACAGGCCGACGAAGCCCGGAAAGGCTTCGTCCGGATGGGAGAACTCCATCCAGTCCGACGAGCCCGGGGTCTCCCGCTTGCGGCGCGCGAAGCCGGCCGCGACGAGCCCGTCCGCGACGGCCCGCTTCAACTTCGCCTTTTTCGGCCGCCCGCCATACCAATCGCTTTCAGGATAAACACACTTCAGATATCGCATTTGCAACCCCCGAAGAACGGGGAACGCCTGGATCAATTCCTCGCGCTGCTGGTAGTCCCATTCGTGCGTGGCGTGCCAAACGAGCCCGTCGAGCAGGCTTTCGCGCTCCTCGGCGGAAAGGCCGGAGACGAACGCGGGCACAGCGGCCGTCTCGGAATCGGGAAAGCGCCGCAGCAGCGGAAAGCCGGCGCCGGCCTGCTCGGCGAGATCGCGACGAATCTCGGCGGCGACGCGCGCGCGCAAAACTTCGGACATGGACGACTCCGGCTTGGGCGGCGGAATGTGACTCAGCAATGATTTACGCGGGCTTAGCTCCAGCCATCACGGCAAGGGCGCATCGAGCGCATTTATGCGCGCCGCCAGCGCGGCGAGCCGCGCCAGCGACTCGATGAGCGCATCGAGCGTCTCCTCGAGGTTGGCCTCGGTGATGACGTCCCAGCAGATCGGATTGCTCGACGCTTCGCAGCGCCAAAGGGTTTCGTAATTCAGATTGCTCAGCGCGGGAATTCTATCGCGGGGCCCGAGCGGCGGAAAATGAACGCGCAGGTCGGGACGCAGCCAATCGCGGAACCCATAGTCGAGTTGATGGGGAAATCCCGGATCGAAGAACAACACGAGCCGGCCCGGATGAGCGCTGCCGAGGCGCCCGAACTCCATCCAGTCCGACCCGCCCGGCGTCTCCCGCTTGCGACGCACGAAACCGGCGGCGAGTAGCTTGTCCGCGACGGTGCGCTTCAATTTCGCCTTTTTCGGCCGCCCGCCAAACCAGTCGCCGCTGGGATACTGCGGCTTGAGATATCGCAAGCCCCGCAGAACCGGGAACGTTCGGCTCCGTTCCTCGTGTTGCTGGGGGTTGGATTCGCGCGTCGCGTTCCAGGCGAGTCCATCGAGCAGGCTCTCGCGTTCCGCAGCCGAAAGGCCGGCGAAGAACGCCGGCACGCCGGCCGTCTCCGAATCGGGAAAGCGCCTCAGTAGCGAAAAGCCGGCGGCGGCCTGTTCGGCGAGATCGCGGCGTATTTCCGCCGCGACGCGCGTGCGCAAATCTTCGGACACCTGGAGCTCCTGCCGCCGGAGCGGTCTCGCCTTCAGAATTCGGGCATGGCAAATTCGAGCGCGTTGATGCGGGTGGCGAGCGCGGTCAGCCGCGCCACCGTCTCCATGAACACTTCGACGGTTTCCTCGAGGTTGGCCTCGGTGATGAGGTCCCAACTGACTCCGCCGCTCGACGCGCAGGCGCGCCAGATCATATGGTAATCCAAATTGAGCGCCGGTATCTTGTTCCAGCTCTCCGACGGCCCGAGCAGAGCGCGCAGTTCGGAACGGAGACAATCGCACAACCCGAAGTCGAGTTGATGGATGCCTCCCGGATCTAAGGACAACAGCAGAAACCCGGGAAAAGCGCCGTCGGGGGGGCGTGAAGTCCATCCTTTCGGGCGCCGGCCGCTCCAGCTTGCGGCGCGCGAAACCGGCGCCGATCAGCCTATCCGCCAAGGCTTTTTTCAACTTCGACTTTTTCGGGCGCAAGCCATACCAGTCGCCCTTCGGATAGACCGGCTGGAGGCGTTCCAAGCGCCGAAGAGCAGGGTACTTTTCACTTAATTCCTGGCGTTGCGGGTAGCTCCATTCGTGCGTGGCGAACCAAGCCAACCCGTCGAGCATGGCCTCGCGTTCCTCTTCGGAAAGGCCGTCGAAGAACGCCGGGACGCAGGCCGTTTCGGAATCGGGCAAGCGCCGCAGCAGGGGAAATCCGGCGGCGGCCTCTTCGGCGAGTTCGCGACGTATTTCCGCCGCGACGCGCGAACGCATCTCTTCAGACATTCGGACCTCCCGCCCCGCCGCGAGGGGCTTCAGTCGTAGGAATATCCGGCAAAGATGATTTGCGCGGGCTTATTGCCCTCGTAAGCGACGACATAAACGCCCTGACCGCGCTCGATCTGTTCGAACAATTCGTCGCTGTCCAGGATTTCGTCGGCGCTAGGGCGCCCCGAACCGAACAACTCCTCCAATTCTTCGTCATCGAGCGCGCAGACCACGCCGAAGTCCGGCCGGTCGCCGACTTTGCGCATATCAAGGATCGACCGCGCGCCATTCGCGCCGGCAGCCGACCGCGCGGCGTCGATCGAGGCGTGCTTGCAGCCGGGCATGTGACTTGGATCGACCGGAAAAACCGGAATTCTTTCGGCCGGATGGTATCGGCCGGCGCGGAACTCGCGCTCGGTCAGCGCGCTCAAAGCCCGAGAAATGTCTGCTTGATAGGGAACGGTATAGAACCAGGGATGCGCGCCCATGCGACCTCGCTTTTTACGAGTTTTCCCGCGCCGAACTTGCTTCGCATCGCAGGATGATAAATCTTGGCGCCAGCGACGGCGCAGCACAAGACGGCGCCCGCCGGGTTCCGGTCGGACGCTTAACTTGCTATGAAAGATTGCGGCGTTTCGACTGAATCGCCGCCATTTGCGAACTGGAGAGCCGATCGATGCCCAGCTTTGGTATGTTGCTGGCGTGTTGCGCCGCCGTCGCGCTCGCCGGATGCGTATCGACGGGAACGACGACGACCGAAACCTATCCCACGAGTTCGAACGGCGGCCCCATGTTCACATCCGCCGGGGCCGCCAACGTCGCCTTCGCCGAATTCAAGACCTCGGCCTTTCCCTATCATGGCCAGATTCCGCCCGACGAAGACCACGCCTATTCGCGGCCGTTCCTCGACGTCAACGACAACGGCCGGCTCGGCCATAGTTCGGCGCGCAACGGGGTGCTGTGGGAGGACCAGGCCTACAGCGACCGGCACGTGCTGATCGCCGCCGCGCCCGATTTCAACCCCAACGCCGCGGGGGCGATCGTGGTCTATTTCCACGGCAACGGGGCCACACTGACCCGCGATGTGGTCGACCGTCAGCAGACCGCCCGGCAGGTCGCGCAATCCAACCTCAACGCGGTGCTGATCGCGCCGCAGATGGCGGTCAACGCGCTCGATTCCAGCGCCGGCAATTTCTGGCGCCCTGGGGCCTTCGCCGAATTCCTCGGCGAGGCCGAGACCAAGCTCGCCGAACTCTATCCGGGCACATCGCGTTACACGTTCCAGCGGATGCCGGTCATCGTAGTCGCCTACAGCGGCGGCTATCTGCCCGCCGCCTATAGCCTGGAATATGGCGGCGCGGGCGAGCGGGTGCGCGGCGTGGTGCTGCTCGACGCGCTGTTCGGCGAGCCGGAGAAGTTCGCTCAGTGGGTGGCGCGGGAATCCCCGCACGCCTTCTTCGTCAGCGCCTATTCCGCCTCCAGCAAGGAGCAGAATCTGGCGCTGGAGAGCCGGCTGATCAGCGCCGGGGTCCAGGTGCAGAACGGCCTGCCCGACTCGCTCCACGCCGGAACCGTCGCCTTCGTCGACGCGGGTTCGGCGAGCCACGACGATTTCGTCACCGCCGCCTGGACTGGCGACCCGCTGAGCGACGTGTTGAGCCGGATGGGACGGTAGCTCTCGCCGTGTCCGCCGCCGGCAATCCGTTCGCAGCCGACGCGAGGTCCGCGAGAGACGTCTCGCTGGACTACCTCAGGGCGACATTGACGCTGATGGTCGTCGCCCACCACAGCAGTCTCGCTTACACCGTGTTCGCCCGTTTCAATTCCCTGGACTACATGGCGTCGACCGCGCCCATCGTCGATTCCGCGCGCTGGTTGTTCCTCGACTACGCAGAGAACTTCAACGACGTGTTTTTTATGTCGCTGATGTTTTTGATCTCCGGCCTGTTCGTCTTGCCCTCGCTCAGGCGATCCGGAGCGGCCGCTTTCCTGGGGCATCGACTTGTGCGGCTCGGACTGCCATTCGCCACCGGCATGACGTTTCTGATGCCGGCGGCCTATTACGCCTCGTGGCTCGCGGCCGGTCATCACGACGGTTTTTTCGATTATTGGCGCCTGAACATCACGATGCACGGCTGGCCCAGCGGCCCGCTTTGGTTCGTCTGGATGCTGTTGTTGTTCGACGCCGTCGCGGCGGCGCTATTTGCGGCATTTCCCCGTTGCCCGGCCTTCCCAGGTTTCATCGCGCGTCCGCTGCCGGCGTTCGGCGTCATGGTCGTCGTTTGCGCGCTCGCCTATCTACCGATGTTGGCGGTCTTCGGCTTTGGCGTCTGGGGCCCGTTGCTGACCAAGCCGTTCTATTTCCAGTACTGCCGCATCGGCCTTTATCTCGTCTGGTTTTTCGCCGGCGCCTGGATCGGCGCGCGGCCTCTCGATCAGGGTTTGCTCTCAAAGGAGGGATCGCTGGCGCGCCACTGGCGTTGGTGGGTCGTGCGCGGCTTCGTCGCTTATAATCTGCTGATCTTGGTCCCGCGCGACCCCCGCTTGATCGGCGCCCTTTCCGCACGAGGGCTCGGCGCCCTGGAGGCGATTTTGTGGGTGCTCAGTTGCGTCGCGAGCAGCTTCGGTTTCGTCGCCCTGTTTCGCGGCGTCGTGCGCACGCGCCGCGCCTGGATGGATTCGCTCGCGCGCAGCGCCTACGGGATCTATCTGGTTCATTATGTCTTCGTGCTGTGGGTGCAATATGCCCTTCTCGATCAACCCCTGCCGGCGGGCGTGAAGTTCGCGGCGACATTCGCTTTCGCCCTGCTCCTCAGTTGGATGACCGCCCAGGCGCTGCTCCGGATTCCGGGCGCGCGGCGCGTCTTGTAGCCGTTCCCGGCCGCGAAATGCCGAATGACCAACTCGGGCCGCCCGTGCTATGAGACGGCGGGCAACCGAGCGTCAGGTTTTCGCCAGCGGATGGGAAATGACCTTCGACGGTCCTCGTGAAAGCGCAATGTCCATGCGTCGCTTCGCCGTTCTCGCCCTTTCCGCGCTGCTGATCGTCGCGCCGATCCCCTCGAGCGCGAGCCCGGCGCTCGACGTGAAAATCGTCCTCGCCGCCGACGTCTCGCGCAGCATCGACGAGGGCGAATTCGCCCTGCAACAGCGCGGCTACGCAGCGGCGATCGCCGATCCCAGGGTCATCGACGCGATCCTAGCGGGCCGGCATGGCGCGATCGCGGTGGCGTTCGTCGAATGGGCGGGGGCGGGAGAGCAGCAGACCGTCATCGACTGGAAGGTGATCGCCAGCGGCGCGGACGCGCGCGCCTTCGCCGATGCGCTTGGGCAAGCGCCGCGCGCGTTCGTCGGACGCACGGCGATCGGCTCGGCGATCGACTTTTCTTTCGGCGTGCTCGGCGCGCCCGGGCTGGACGCCGACCGCGCCGTGATCGACGTTTCCGGCGACGGCACCAGCAACCAGGGCCGGGCGGTGACCGACGCCCGCGACGCGGCGACCGGCGCCGGCGTCACCATCAACGGTCTGGCGATCTTCAACCGGAGCGCGGCGGCGCAGAACGGCTATCTCGCCCTGCACACCAACCCGCCCGGCGGGATCGACAAATATTACCGCGACAATGTGATCGGCGGCTTCGGATCCTTCGTCATCCGCATCGACGATTTCAACAGTTTCGAGCAGGCGATGATCGAGAAACTGATCTCGGAGATTTCCGCCCTGCCGGCGGCAAGCCGCGGTTAGAGGCCCGCAACGCAACCGTTCAGCGCGCAGCCCAGGAACAGAATCAGCCCCGCGTCGCGATTGGCGCGGAACAGCATCAGCGCCGTCGCCGGGCTGGCGTCCATGCGCCAGACCTGCCAGCCCAGATGCGCAGCGAAACCCAGCCAACCCGCCCAGGCGATCATTCCGGCGCCGGCGCCGACGAGCGCCGCCAGGGCCAGGCCGGCGGCGAAGACGTAAAACGCGCCGACGCCGAGCCGGACATGGGCGCCAAACAGCCGCGCCGTCGAGCGAATGCCGACGATCGCGTCGTCGCGCGCGTCCTGCTGCGCGTAAATAGTGTCGTAACCGACGGTCCAGCACCACGCCGAGGCATAGAGCGCGAGCGCCGGCCACGCGAGCGAGGCGTAGACGCCCGACCAGCCCATCAGCGCACCCCAGGAAAAGGCGAGCCCGAGCACCGCCTGCGGCCAGGAGGTGATGCGCTTCATGAGCGGATAGACCGCCACCACCAGTAAGGAAGCGATGCCCAGCCCGATCGAAAATCCATTGAAGCAGATCAGCACGAGGAAGCCGACGAGCGATTGCGCGACGAGGAAAACCGCCGCCGCCTTCACGCCGACCCGGCCCGCGGGCAAGGGGCGTCCGCGGGTGCGCTCGACTCCGGCGTCGAGTTCGCGGTCGAGGATGTCGTTATAGGTGCAACCGGCGCCGCGCATGGCGATGGCGCCGACGAGAAACAACAAAAGGTGCCAGGGATTGGGGCCGCGATGCGCGGCGAGCCCGGCGAGCGCCGCCGATTCCCAGCACGGCGCCAGCAGCAATTGCCAGCCCGCCGGCCGATCCCAGCGCGCGAGTTGCACGAACGGCAAAGCCCAGTGCGGGGCCAGGCGAAGGACCAGACTGGTCGCGCGCGCGTCGGGCAGTGTGCGCGCGTCGATGCTCAAAGCGGGCCCGCGGGCAGTGGCTGGGCTTGCGGCATGCCGGCGGCGCCCTGGGCTTGCGCCTTTTTCTGGTCGGCCGCCGCCTTGCAGGCCCGCCCGCTGAAAGAAACCGTCTTGGCGTGGGCGTCCTTGAGCTGATTGACCACTTCGTCGGGGATCTGGCACCAGTCCTTGTTCTTGGTCATGTAGACCAGCATCTTGGTCTCGATCGCATTGAGCGGCTGGGACTTGGCGCAGAAGACATTGGGATCGATCTGCTTGCCCTTGGCGCCCTGGACCATGGCGTTGATCGCCTCCATCGCGTGCTGACGCTGTTGCGACATGGAGGTCATGTCGTCGCCGCAACTCTGAGCCAGCGCTGGCGCGCCGGCCGCGGCCGCCAAGCCAAACCCAAGCGTCCAACCGATCAAATGCCGCCGCATCATTACTCAAGTCCCAATGCGCAAGACGCGCGCGCGTCATCAATGCCGGGAAAACAGCGAAAATACGGCGCCGTCAAGCCCAGGCCCGCTGCCGATAGTCGATCTCATAGGTCTCCGGCCGAGCCGCGATCGCCGCCATGCCGAACAGCACGCTGTCGGAACGCGTCACCAGCCGGGTCGGGATGCGCCGCGCCAGCGCGTCCACCGGCGCCTTGGCCTCGAAAGCGAGGCGAAACTCGGCCTCGTCGAGGAAATCCACGATGCGCGGCAAAACGCCGCCCGCCAGCGTGACGCCGCCGAAGGCGACGAAAACCACCGCCATGTCGCCGGCCAGCCGGCCGACGATGCGCCAGAACAGGCGCAGGCTTTGCGCTTCCGCGCCCTGCCGATCGGCGAGCGCGGCGGCGACGATCGCCGGACCGTCGGCCTCGGACGCGGGCAGACCCGCGGCGGCGAGCCGGGCGCGATGGACGCGCACCAGACCGGGCCCGGAAATGACGCTTTCCGTCGTTACCCGCCCATGCGAGCGCTCGAGATGCGGCCAGATCGCCCATTCCTCTGCCGTATCAGGGCCGAAGCCGATGTGGCAGGCCTCGGACGCCAGCGGCGTGAAACGCGCGCCCACGTGGATCAGCGCGCCGATGCCGAGCCCCGTACCCGGCCCGAGGATGACTTGTGGGCCCTTGGAGCCGAACGCCAGCGGCCCGATACGCTGCGCCCAATCCTCGGTGAGGATCGGCAGCGACAAGGCCTGGGCCTCGAAATCGTTGAGCAGCAGCCCCTGGTCGAGGCCGATTTTGTTCGCCACCTCCGGCCCGACGATGCGCCAGGGCGCGTTGGTGAGCTTCAGCTCCCGCCCCTCGACCGGCCCCGCGCCGCAGGCGATCACGGTGCGAGGCTTGGCGCTGAGGCTGGGGATCGCCGCTTCGATCGCCTCCGCAAGGTTAGGATAATCCCACGTCTTGAGGTGCACCGCCGGCTCGAGCGGCGCCTCGGCGCTGGGTTGCAGCGCGAAACGCACGTTGGTGCCGCCGATGTCGGCGACTAGGGCGGGAAACGGGAAGGCAAGTTCGGTCATGCCGGGATTTTAGGCGGAAGGAGCGGCGCGGCGTCAAGGCGTGAGGACGAAATTAGTTTGGGAGGGCGAGATCGCCGAGCATGAGATGTGTTGACAATGTGCGGACGTTTCGACACACCACGCCAATGGCGGAAAACACAACCCTGGCCGAAGTGAACATTCACCTGCGCGCACGCTCGCAGGACAAGGCCCTCATCGACCAAGCGGCTGAATTGGTCGGGTCGAACCGCTCGCAATTCATGATGGCCGCGGCGCTGAAGGAAGCGAAAAACGTCCTGCTCGATCAGACGACGCTTCATGTCGACGCCCAAGCGTTTCAAAAGGTCATGGATTGGATCGACAGCGCCGCAACGCCGTCCGAGACGGAAGGCATGAAGCGCATCCTGCAAGCCAGAACGCCGTGACGACGTGACTGAAATAGCGCCGCTATACAGCGCCCCCGTCCTGCTCACGCAAGCCCACGATCCTTCGACGTTCGATTCCGGCGAACCTGTCCTGGACGATTGGTTGCGAAAACGCGCCTGGAACAATTTGCAGACGGCGGCGAGCCGAACCTATGTCGTGCGCCCGAACGGGTCGAACCAGATCGTCGGCTACTTCGCCTTCAGTATGGGGCAAATTCTCGCCCATGAAGTCACAGGTCCGATGCGGAGGGACATGCCAGGGCAGATTCCGGCCGTCATACTCGGTCGGCTGGCTATAGATCGACTTTGGCAAGGCAAAGGGCTCGGCGCCGCGTTGCTCGCCGATGCCGTGCGCCGCGCGATCAGAGCTTCCCGCGAGATCGTGGCGCGCCTCGTCATCGTCCACGCGATTTCGCCGGCGGCGGAAGCCTTCTACCGTCATCACGGGTTTACCCGCCTGCCCGTCGAAACGCCGACGTTGGCGCTCGATCTGCCCAGGCTCGAGAGGGCTGGCGCGGCGAAATAGGGAAACCGGGGCGCGAACCTCATGAATTTTGCGCACTCACGAAGCTTGCCGCCATGACTTTTTCCCGTAAAACAGTCACAATGCAGGTTCGCAGGAGGGCGTCGTCTTGAAGATTTACACCACTGTGGATCTCCACGAGCACACGGCCGATATTCAACGCGCCGCGGCTTTCGAGCCCGTCGTGATTGCGAGCCAAGGTCGCCCACGAATGGTCATTTCGTCCGTGGAAGAGTTTACGCGTCTAAAGCACGCCAGCGGCGAACAGATCCCGAAAGAAATCGTCGATGCGCGCACGGCCGTCGTGCGGCGGGGACTGCCCGACGATCCCCTGGGATACGACACTTCGGACCTCCGTTACTGCGCCCTGGCGATGGCGGAAGCGGCGCTCTCGGGGCGCAACCGGGAAATCGCCGCTGTCGAAACCCGGCTCATGCAAGACGAATGACTGATATTTTCGTCGGAATGCGAAAGGCTCGCATTCTCGTCCCGGACAACACGCCGCTGTCTCTGCTCGCGATGATCGGTGAACAGGCGCTCGATTGGCTATTCACGCCCGGCGCCGAAGTCTGGGTGACCGATATGGTTCGCGAACAGGCGCTGCGCGAGCCGGACCCCCGGCGACGACCGACGCGAAGCGCATCGCGGCGACCTCGCGGCGTGGTTCGAGCGCAACAAGCAGCGAATTCACATTCAAATCACAGATGAAGGCGAAGAATATCGCAAGGCGATGGCCGTATGGCGACGCCTTCCGGAAGCGCCCCTCGACTTGAAGCCGTCGTGGAAGGGCCGCGGCGAACGCAGCACCCTTCAAGTCTTGGACGGCGTCATGAAGCTCGTCGCCGAAGGTCAAGCGGTCATCGCCATCGTCGACGATCGAAAAGCCAGGGCGGCGATCGGCATCCTGACGAACACGTCCATCGATCTGATGGCGACCGAAAGCTACATTCGTTGGATGGCGAGCCGTTTCCACGTCAAAGGAGCGGATACGGCCTGGATCGCAATCAAGATGGCCGCCGCCGGACGAGCGCCCGGCGCCCCGGACGAAGATCCAGTGCATAATCACGAAATTCCGCCGGATAGCTGAATGGAGAGCGGGCGCTTCCGTAAACCTTCTGGAAACCCTCACACCCCCGGAACGCCAAATGGTGGACCATTGCTGCAGCCGATTGGCCTTCGATCTCAATCAAAAGTGCAATCAACATGCGAGTCGATTCGAGTGCCCAGACGCGCTTATCGCTGAAGTGCGCGGGGTATACGGCATGATCGTACATGACGGCGGAAACAGCTTAATCGAAATCTCGTTTTGCCCATGGTGTGGCGCGAAGCTTCCCAACATTGCGGACATTGAGCCCGACGCAGACGAGGTCGAAGCCCCGTAAGTCTGAATTTAGTTGGGGAGCAAGCGGGATCGCCTTGCCGGTTTGCGTGCTTTTCGCTACCCATATGAGTACGAATGGGCAACCTCAGTTTCTACGAATTCTTCTGCGGCGGCGGCATGGCCCGGGCGGGGCTTGGCGCGTCGTGGTCGTGCCTGTTCGCCAATGACTTCGATCCGATGAAAGCCGCGACCTACGCGGCCAACTGGGGCGGCGAGCATCTGATCTGCGAGGACGTGGCGAAAATTTCGCCGTCGGACCTGTCGGGCGCCGCCGATCTCGCCTGGGCTTCCTTTCCCTGTCAGGACCTTTCGCTCGCGGGCGTTTACGCGGGGCTCGGCGCCGCCAACGCGGGCGAGCGGACCCGCTCGGGAACTTTCTGGCCGTTCTGGTCGCTGGTTCGGGCGCTGAAGGCCGAGAACCGGGCGCCGAAATTGATCGTGCTCGAAAACGTCCATGGCCTCCTGACCTCGAATTTGGGCCGTGATTTCGCGGCGATCGGCAAGGCCCTTGCGCGCGAAGGCTATGTCTTCGGCGCATTGCTGGTCGACGCCATTCATTTCGTTCCCCAAAGCCGCCCGCGCGTGTTCATCGTCGCGGTCGACGGGAAGGTCGCCATCCCCGCCGCTCTGAAAGCCGAGGGCCCGTTACCCCAATGGCATCCCCCCGCGCTGGTTACCGCGGCCGAGGGGCTGGCCCCACGTGACCGCGGCAAATGGCTATGGTGGCGGCTTCCTCAACCGCCCGGCCGCAGCGCCATATTCGCTGACCTCGTGGAGGACGATCCTGTCGGGGTCGTTTGGCACAGCGACGCGGAAACGCGTAAGCTTCTGGCGATGATGACGCCGCTCAATCTCTCCAAGGTCGAGACCGCCAAGCGCAAACGCAAGCGCATTGTCGGCTCGATCTACAAGCGCACCCGACATGACGCCGACGGTACGAAGCGGCAACGCGCCGAGGTGCGTTTCGACAATGTCGCGGGTTGCCTGCGCACCCCGAGCGGCGGTTCGAGTCGTCAGACGATCATCGTCGTCAAGGGGGCGCGCGTTCGCACGCGGCTGCTCGCGCCGCGCGAGGCGGCGCGGTTGATGGGCCTCCGCGACGATTACAAACTTCCCGTCCGCTACAACGACGCTTATCACGTCGCCGGCGACGGCGTTTGCGTGCCGGCCGTCAGACACATCGCGTCGAATTTGCTCGAGCCTATATTGCTGTCGCTCAGGGAAAATTCCTCTCGCGTCGCGGCGGAATAGGCCTTGGCGATCGATCTCGCCTTCCGCCGCCGCGCGGTCCGAACCCTCGTAACGGGCATCGGCTGCTATGTTCTGTGCGACCTCGACAAGGTTCCGATCTATGTCGGGCAATCCACGGACGGCATTCGGGCCCGCGTCAACCGGCATCTGACCTCGGCGCGTTCCGACATCATCGCCAATCGGCAGCTGGATGTCTGGGAAATAGCCTGGGTGCTCGCCTTTCCGGTCGAAGATCGCGGCGCGATCGGCCCGCTGGAAAACACATTGTTTCAACACTTTCACGCCCAATCGGCGCTGATGAACGGCAAGGTTCCCAAAGGCCCGCAAGCGCCCGGACCGCCGCCCGAGCCCGCACAGATCGTGCAGGTCATGTCCGACGACGAAATCAAGGAAAAGTTGGACCCGGCTCTGCGTTTGCCTCGGCAGGCGGAACATTATTCGCAGATCGTAGGCCATTTTCTGGCCGTGAAGAATTCCAGGGAAATCGCGTTCGCGATCCAGGCGCATTTTCAACGGCTGCAGAAATATCACAAGCTTTTGCTCGGCTTGGCCGCCAACATCGACGAGGATGCGTCGGAGTGAACCGCGCGACCGTCGCCCCCTCGGCCCAGCGCTCGGCGACGATGCGCGCGGTCAAGTCGCGCGACACGGGCCCGGAACTCGTGGTTCGCAAACTGCTCACAAAAATGGCGCCGGGCTACCGGCTGTGCCGCGCCGATCTGCCGGGCAAGCCTGATATCGCCTATATCGGGCGCAAGCTGGCGATCTTCGTTCACGGCTGCTTCTGGCATGGCCACGATTGCGCGCGCGGCGCGCGCATGCCCAAGACCAACCGTCCGTACTGGCAAGGAAAAATTGCCCGCAACCGCGCCCGCGACGCCGAACACGGGCAAGCGCTGGAAGCGATCGGCTGGCGGATTCTGACGATCCACGAATGTGAACTCAAGGACCTCGAGGCGCTCCGGTTGCGCCTTGGCGCGGCGCTTGCTTGACATTTAGGCGCTTGCGTCGCGCCCACGCGCGCGGCACTAAGTCCAAACTATTGGCCACTCTCGCGGACCGCCCGGAAAGACGCCCATGACGATTGCCGCCACGCCGACCCCTCCCGTGACTCCGTTGCACGACGACGAGAAGGACGCCCCGTTGCGCGAGGACATCCGCCTGCTGGGGCGCATTCTCGGCGACACCGTGCGCGAGCAGGAGGGCGAAGAGACATTTCAATATGTCGAGCGCATCCGTCAGGCCTCGATCCGGTTCCATCGCGACAACGAGACCGGCGCGCGGCGCGAACTGGCGGCGACAATCGACAGTCTCGACAACGACCAGACGCTGGCGATCGTGCGCGCCTTCAGCTATTTCTCGCACCTCGCCAACATCGCCGAGGACGAGCACCACATCCGCCGCAATCGCGCCCATGTGGTGAAGGGCTCCGCCGCGAGGCCGGGCACCTTGGTGCATTCCTTCGCCCGCGCGCGCGACGCCGACATCACGCCGAAAACGCTGCGGAAGTTCTTTGACGGGGCGCTGATCTCCCCGGTGCTGACCGCGCACCCCACCGAAGTGCGCCGCAAGAGCACGTTGACGCGGGAACTGGAAATCGCCGACCTGATCGACAAACGCGAGCGGCTGACCGGCGACGAAACGGGGCTGGCGCAAAACGAGGAGCAGTTGCGCCGCGCGGTGCTGCTGCTGTGGCGCACCAACATGCTGCGTCAGCAACGGTTGCGGGTCATCGACGAAGTCTCCAACGGCCTCTCGTATTACGACTATTCGTTCTTCAACGTGTTGCCGCGCATCCATGCGGCGGTCGAGGACGAACTGGCGCGCCAGGACCCGAAGAGCGGCAAGGCGCGCGTCGCCTCGTTCCTGCGCGTCGGCTCGTGGATCGGCGGCGACCGCGACGGAAATCCGTTCGTCACGGCGGACGTGCTGAAAGAAGCGATGCGGCTGCAAAGCGCGCGCGTGCTGCAGCATTATCTCGACGAGTTGCACGAGTTGGGCGGCGAGCTTTCGGTGAGTCAGACCCTGATGCGCGTCAGTACGGCGCTGGCCGAACTGGCCGAGCGCGCCCATGACAACGCCGCCGCGCGCAGCGACGAGCCCTACCGGCGCGCCATTACCGGCATTTATGCGCGGCTCGCCAAGACCGCCGCGGAACTCGACCACGTTTCCGCGCTGCGCCAGCCGATCGGAGAGGCCAAGCCTTACGCCGACGTCGCCGAATTCGCCGCCGATCTCGCCATCATGAACGATTCCCTGGAGTCCAACGGCGGCGCGATTTTGGCGCGCGGGCGGCTGCGTTTGCTCCGGCGCGCGGTCGACGTGTTCGGCTTCCACCTCGCCCCGCTCGATCTCCGGCAGAATTCCAGCGTCCACGCGCGCACCATCGCCGAACTTTTCGCCGTCGCGAGCCCCGGCACGGAATATCTGGCGATGAACGAGGAGTCGCGCATCGAATTGCTGCGCAAGGAGCTGCGCTCGCCGCGCCCGCTCTATTCGCCGTTCATCAAATATAGCGAAGAGACCGCGGGCGAACTGGCGATTTTTCGCACCGCCGCCGAAATTCGCCGCAAATACGGCGCGGGCGCGATCGTCACCAGCATCATCTCGAACGCGCAGGGCGTCTCCGACATGCTCGAACTGGCGTTGCTGCTGAAGGAAGTCGGGCTCGTCACGGCGAGCGGACGTTCGGAGCTGCATATCGTGCCGCTGTTCGAGACCATCGGCGACTTGCGCACTTGCGTCGGCGTGATGGACCTGCTGCTGTCGCTGCCGGAATACCGCCGCCTCGTCGACTCGCAAAAGGGCGAGCAGGAGGTGATGCTCGGCTATTCGGATTCCAACAAGGACGGCGGCTTCGTCACCTCGGGCTGGGAGCTCTACAAGGCCGAGATCGGCCTGATCGGCGTCTTCAAGCGCCACGACGTGCGCATCCGGCTGTTCCACGGCCGCGGCGGCTCGGTCGGCCGCGGCGGCGGCCCGTCCTACGAGGCGATCCTGGCGCAGCCCGGCGGCGCGGTGCGCGGCCAGATCCGCGTCACCGAGCAGGGCGAAATCATCTCCGCCAAATTTTCCAACGGCGAAGTCGGCCGGCGCAATCTGGAGACGATGGTCTCGGCGACGCTCGAGGCCTCGCTGTTGCAGGAGGACGCGCCGGCCCCCGATCCGTCTTACTTGGAGGCGATGGAGACGCTTTCCAGCGCCGCCTTTAAAGCCTATCGTGGCCTCGTCTACGAGACCGACGGCTTCGTCAGATATTTCTGGGGCTCGACCGTGATCACCGAGATCGCGACTCTCAACATCGGCTCGCGTCCGGCCTCGCGCAAGAAGACGCAAGCGATCGAGGATCTGCGCGCCATTCCCTGGGTGTTTTCCTGGGCGCAGTGCCGGTTGATGCTGCCGGGCTGGTACGGATTCGGCTCGGCGGTCAAGGCCTACATCGAGGCCAATCCCGAGACCGGCTTCGCGCAATTGCGCGAGATGTACAACAAATGGCCGTTCTTCCGCACCCAGCTTTCCAACATGGACATGGTGCTCGCCAAATCGAGTCTCGCCATCGCCGCGCGCTATGCGCAACTGGTGCCGGACGTGAAATTACGCGAAGCCATCTTCTCGCGGATTTCGAGGGAATGGCGGGATTCCGTCGACGCGCTCAATGCGATCATGGAGCAGTCGGACCTGCTGGGCCACAATCTGCTGCTGCGCCGCTCGATCAACAACCGCTTCCCCTATCTCGACCCGCTCAACCATGTGCAGGTCGAATTGCTGAAGCTGCACCGCGCCCATGGCACCAGCGAGAAGGTGCTGACCGGCATCCAACTGTCGATCAACGGCATTTCCGCGGGCCTGCGCAACAGCGGGTGAGCGGATGTTCCTTCTTAAGTTGCTGCATCGCCTGTTCCATGGCCCGGCCTGGCTCACCTTCATGACGATGGGCCTGGCGACGGGGGCGTTCGGGCTGTGCTCAGTCAACCTGTTCGAACTGTTCCGCGCCAATCTGAATTTGATCAAGACTTACGGATTGATGGGGGCGCTGGACGGCGGGATAGTGCAATTCATCGAGCTGACGTTCTGGGGCTATCTGGGGCTGGCTTGTTATCTGGTGTTCAAGGGGTGCCTGGACGGGCTGTTGATGCGGATTCACGCCGCGCGGGAGCGGAAAGGCTGAATTGGCGCCTGACCATACTTCCCGCAAACGGGCGACGTCCGCTAGGAATGTTTCGCTATACCGAATAGACCTACGCCACAGCGAAATTGAGAAACATTTCGGGCGTGGACCATACACCTAAAAGTTAACAACGTATGCATTTATTCGCGCTATAGTTGCAATTCGAAAAATTTCGCCTTACTACGATCGCGTACGATTCGGCGCAAGCGGGCGCGCTGTTGAAGTCCGCGCGCTAGGCGGAACATCAAATGAGCCTCTGGCCCTCAATTCCAGCCAACGATACGGCGCCTGACGCAACCGGCGGCCACACTTTGCCACTCGACATCGCGAACCATCGCTATGTCGCCATTGCCGTCGCGGTCGCGATCGTGACCGCCTCCACCTTCATCCGCTTTGTGTTCCTCGGGCAACTCGAAACCCGCGTCGCGTTCCTCACCTTCTATCCCGCCGTCGCGCTCGCCGCGCTGTACGGCGGATTGTGGCCGGGCGTGATCGCCACCCTCTTGTCGGCGCTGCTTGCAGATTATTTCTGGATTCCGCCGGGCGGCGTTTTCGCCGTGCCCGCTCCCGTCGACCAACTGGCGCTCGCTGTTTTCATAGTTAGTGGACTGATCGTTTCCTGGACCGCCGAACTCTCCAAACGAGGCTACCGCGCCGCCCGCCGGACGGAGGCCAGCCGGCGCGAGGAGGTCGAACGGCTGGTGCTTCGCCGCACGTCACAACTGGTCGAGACCACGAATGAGTTGCATGCGGAAATGTCCGTGCGCCGGGGTTTGGAAGAACGGTTCCGGGCAGTCATCGAAGCCGCTCCCACCGCCATGATCATGATCGACGGCCAGGGCGCAATAGAATTGGTGAATTTTCAGGCCGAACAGGTGTTCGGCTATTTCCGCGGGGAACTGATCGGGCGCAGTATCGACCTGCTGCTGCCCGAGCGCTTTCGGGGCGCTCATGGCGACGATCGCGCCGCTTTCCTGGCCGCGCCGGCGCAGCGTGCGATGGGCGCGGGACGAGATCTGTTCGGCCTACGCAAGGACGGCGGCGAATTTCCGCTCGAAATCGGGCTCAGCCCGTTGCAGACCCCCGAGGGACTCAAGGTCATTTCCTCGATCGTCGACATTTCGAAGCGCAGGGGACTCGAGCGGGCTCAAAGCGAAAGCGAGGAACGGATGCGGTTGATGCTGGACTCCATCCAAGACCACGCCATCGTCATGCTGGATACTGAAGGCCGGGTCGTCAGCTGGAACGCAGGAGCCGAGCGCCTGAAAGGCTACAACAAGGAGGAAATCCTCGGACGTCATTTTTCGTTGTTCCACTTGCCGGAAGACGTCGCGGCGGGAAAGCCGGAACGGGAGTTGATCGTCGCCGCCGCGGAAGGGCGCGCCGAGGACGAGGGCCGGCGCCGACGCAAGGACGGCTCCCTTTACATCGCCAGCGTGATCATCAACGCGGTGCGCGACCCCAGGGGCGAATTGCGCGGCTTCGTCAAGGTCACGCGTGACATCACCGAGCGCAAGCGGATCGAAAACCAATTGATCGAAGCCAATCGGCGCTTCGCGCTGGCCGCCGGCGCCGCGAGACTGGGATTTTGGGAGCTGGACATACAGACATTATTGCTGAGCTGGGACGACCAGATGTTCGATCTGTACGGCGTTCCTGCCCAGGAGGGACCACAACCCAACGTCATCTGGACGGACCGCCTCCATCCTGATGACCGGGCGGAGGCCATGGAGAGAGTTCGCCTCGCGAAGGAGGAGGGCCACGACTTCGAGATCGAGTACCGTATTGTCCGGCCCGATGGCGGCGTGCGGCACGTGCGCTCCGTGGCGACCGCCGAACGCGACGCAGCCGGACGCGCCACCCGCTTGTTCGGCGTGAACTTCGACATCACCGAACGCCAGCGGATCGAAAGCCAACTGGTCGAAGCCAACGAGCGCTTTGCCCTTGCGGCGCAGGCGGCGGGCATCGGCTTCTACGATTTGGACGTCGAGACTCGAACGAGCCGCTGGGACGACCAGATGTTCAGGCTCTATGGCGTCTCGCCCGAAAGCGGGGAGGAGGCTTACGAGGTCTGGAGGCGGAGCCTTCACCCCGACGACCGGGCCGCGGCGGAGCAGAGACTGGGCGAGGCGATGACGCGATCTGGCGGCCATGATTACGAGGTCCGCATTGTCCGCCCGGACGGCGGCATCCGGCACATAAAGGGCGCAGCAACCGCCAAACAGGATCCCACCACGGGTCACAGGCGCATGTTCGGACTCAACTTCGACATCACGGAGCGCAAGCAGATCGAAATCGAGCTGATGGAATCGAACAAGCGCTTTGCGATCGCCGCCGAGGCGGGGGCGCTGGGCTTCTGGGACTACGACGTCGATGCGCAAACTTTGCACTGGGACGACCGGTTGCTCCGGCTTTACGGCGTTGACCCAAAAGACTGCAGAACACCCTATGCGCTCTGGGCCGATCACCTGCATGTCGACGACCGAGCGAAGACCGAGGAAAGCATTCGCGTCGCGCTGGCCGGCGGACCTCGTTATGATACCGAGTTCCGCATCGTCCGGGGCGACGGCGAGGTGCGGCATTTGCGGGCCTTCGCGAGCGTCCAGCGTGATTCCGCAACGGGCCGCACCCATATGTTCGGCGTCAACTTCGACATCACCGAACGCAAGCGGATCGAAACCGAACTGATGGAAACCAACAAGCGCTTCGCGGTCGCCGCCGAGGCCGCGGGGCTCGGCTTCTGGGAGAACTACATCGCCACGAAAACGGTGCGTTGGGACGACCAGATGTTCAAGATTCGTGGTGGAACCCCCATCGAGGGAAATCACTATGCCGCCCAATTCTCCTATGTCCACCCCGAGGACAAAGAGAGGGTCGAGCAGGAACTCCGCGAAGCGGCCGAGGGACGAAAAAAATTCAACTGCGAGTATCGGATCGTCCTGCAAGATGGTCGCGTGAAACACATGAAATCGGCGGCGAGCCTGCAAGGCGAGCCGGGCTCCGCCGACGCGCGCCTGCTCGGCGTGAGTTTCGACATCACCGAGCGCAAGGAGATCGAAGACGTAGTCCTCCAAGCGAACCTGCGCTTCGGTTTGGCCGCGGAGGCGGCGGAGTTGGGCTTCTGGGATTACGACCTGGAGGCGCAATCGTTGCGCTGGGACGATCGGATGTTCAGGCTCTATGGGGTCGACCACCACGACGGGCCGCAACCCTACGACCTTTGGGCGACCAGCCTTCATCCCGACGACCGGGCGAGGGCGGAGGAAGAGGTTCTCGCCACCGCCTCGGGCGGGCGAAAATTCGACACCGAGTTCCGCATCGTTCGCCCCAATGGCGAGGTGCGCCATTTGCGCGCTGCGGCGACCCTCACTCGCGATGCGAAAACCGGAGCGGCGCGGATGTTCGGCGTCAACTTCGACATCACCGAACGCAAAATAACCGAGAACAAATTGCTGGAGGCCAACGAGCGGTTTGCCCTGGCCGCCGAGGCGGCGGGCCTGGGCTTTTGGGATTTCGACGTCGAGACGCAATCCTCGAAGTGGGATGACCAGATGTACAGGCTCTACGGCCTCGCGCGCGACGCCGAACTCGACGTCGCGTCCCGACGTAGCCGCCTTCACCCCGACGACCACACGCGAGTCGACCAGGAACTTCGCGACGCGGCCGCGGGCCTCCGCAGCTTCGACTCCGAGTATCGCATCGTGCAGCCCGGCGGCCGGGTGCGGCATTTGCGGGGCGCGGCGAGCCTCAAGCGTGGCGCCGCCGGACGCCCTGTCCGGCTGCTCGGCGTCAGCATCGACGTCACCGAGCGCAAGGAAGTTCTGGAGGCGCTGGAACAGGCGCGCGACGCGGCGGAATCGGCCAATCGCGCCAAATCCGACTTCCTCGCCGTCATGAGCCACGAGATCCGCACCCCGATGAATGGCATCATGGGCATGAACGGTCTGCTTCTCGACAGCAAATTGACCAGGAGCCAGAGACGCATGACCGAAACGGTGCGCGAGTCCGCGGAGTCGCTGCTGACGATCATCGACGACATTCTCGACATATCGAAGCTGGAATCGGGCAAGATCGAACTCGAGTGCATCGGTTTCGATCTGCCGGAACTGATCGACAAGATCGTGGACCTGTTCACGCCGCGCGCCCGCCAGAAGAGCCTCTTGCTCACCGCCGACACCAGCGCCGTCTCGAGGGCCGCGCTGCATGGCGATCAGGCTCGCTTGCGTCAGATCCTGCTGAACCTCGTTTCCAATGGCATCAAGTTCACGCCATCGGGATCGATCGCGATAAAGGTCGCGACGACCGATATCGACTCTTCGCGCACACAGGTGCGCTGTGAAGTGCGCGATACCGGGCCCGGCGTCAGCGAAGAGGCCAAAGGGCGGCTCTTCAAGCCGTTCGAACAAGCGGACAATTCCATCAGCCGGCGGTTTGGCGGCACGGGTCTTGGTCTGAGCATCTGCCAGCGATTGGTCAAACTGATGGACGGACAGATCGGCGTGACGGATCGCGAAGGCGGCGGCAGCCTGTTCTGGTTCGAGGTCGTCCTGCTACGCGCGCCGGCGCCGATCGCCAAGGTCGCGAGGCCCGCCGAATGGGTCGCCTCCGAATCGGCGGCTCGCTCGGGCCGGGTTTTGTTGGCCGAAGACAATGCGATGAACATCGAGATCGCGCGGACGATTCTCGAACGCGCGGGCTTTGAGGTCGATGTCGCGCTCGACGGACGCGAAGCCGTCGCCGCCGTCCGGCAGAACCGCTACGATCTGGTCCTGATGGACATGCGCATGCCGAAGCTCGACGGGATCGCCGCCACGCGCGAAATTCGCGCCTCGGAGCCCGAAGGGCGGCGCATTCCGATCGTCGCCATGACGGCGAACGCGATGCGGGAGGATCAGCGTCGCTGTCTCGAAGCCGGAATGGACGATTATTTGTCGAAACCCTTCCAGGTTGCCCGGTTGGTCGAAATGGTCGAGCACTGGACGGGAGAATTCCAGCGACGCGAGGCGGCCCGGACGGCGACGCCGCCAACGGCGATCGACGCCGTTCCCGTGGTCGATGTCGAAGCCAGCGAAATGTTGCTGTCGTGTTTTCCGCGCAACAGGTTCAACGTGCTGCTCAGGCGTTTCCTGCGGGAGTTGGAACAGGACAAAGACTCGTTTCCAGGTCTGGCGCGATCGTCGGCGCTGCCGGAGATGAGCCACGAGGCTCACAAACTCGTCGCCAGCGCCGGGCACTTCGGCGCCAGACAGGTGCAAAAACTGGCGATGGATTTGCAGACCGCCTGCGACGCGGGCGACGCGGCTTCCGTATCGGCGCTCGTGGAGCGGCTCGTGCCCGCTTCCGCCGCCGCCGCCGCCGCCCTGCTGGCCAAATATCCCTTGCCGACGCGACATTGAGCGCTGCGGCCCTTAGCCCCCGCCCAGCGCCATGTCGTCCCTGTGGATCATCTCCGCCCGGCCCGGCGTGCCCAGGATATGCGCGATGTCGCGCGAATTGCGCCCCTTGATCCGCTCAGCGTGCAGGGCGTCGTAGGCGATCAGCCCGCGCCCAATATCGGCGCCGCGCTCGTCGCGGATGATCACGCAATCGCCGCGGGCGAAGCCGCCCTCGATCCGCGTCACACCCGCCGGCAACAGGCTCTTGCCGCCCGCCAAAGCCTTCGCGGCGCCGGCGTCGACGGAGATTACGCCCTTGGCTTCCAGCGTGCCGGAGATCCAGATCTTCCGCGCCGCGATCGGGTTGGACGGCGACAGGAACCAGGTGCAGGGCGCGCCGTCGGATACGCGGCGGATCGGGTGGCTGACGCGGCCGTCGGTGATCACCATATGCGCGCCGCCATGGGTGGCGATGCGCGCCGCCTCGATCTTGGTGCGCATGCCGCCGCGCGAAAGCTCGGAAGCCGCGCCGCCCGCCATCGCCTCGATTTCCGGCGTGACGCGCTCGACGATCGGGATCAGCGTGGCGCTGGGGTCCTCCTTCGGCGGCGCGGTGTAAAGGCCGGCGATGTCAGAAAGCAGAATCAGCAGATCGGCGCTCGCCATGGTGGCGACGCGCGCGGCGAGCCGATCGTTGTCGCCATAGCGGATTTCGCTGGTCGCGACCGTGTCGTTCTCGTTGATGACCGGAATGGCGCGCATCACGGCGAGCCGCCCGAGCGTCTCGCGGGCGTTGAGGTAGCGGCGGCGCTCCTCGGTGTCGTTGAGCGTCAACAGCACCTGACCGGCGACGATCGAATGGGCATGCAGCGCCTGCGCCCAGGCGCGGGCGAGCGCGATCTGGCCGATCGCCGCCGCCGCCTGAGAATCCTCCAGCTTCAGCTTGCCGCGCGGCAGCCTGGCGATGGTGCGCCCCAGCGCGATGGCGCCGGAGGAGACGACGAGCACGTCGACTCCGCGGCCGTGCAGCGCGGCGATGTCGGCCACGAGCGCGTCGAGCCAATCCTGCTTCAGCGCCCCCTTCGCCGCATCGACGAGCAACGACGAGCCGACCTTGACGACGACGCGGGTAAATTTGTCTAGGCTTGGCGAAGTCGTCACGGGAAACCAGGGGTTGGCGCGGCTGCGTGGTCCATCCTTCGAGGCCGCTTCGGGACTCCTCAGGATGAGGGCCTCGAGGCCGCTTCGGGGCGCCTCAGGATGAGGGACGCTTAGCCCCAGCTGTTTCGCCCGCATCCGAGGAGCCGCCCAAGGCGGCGTCTCGAAGGACGAGGACGCGCCGGACGTGTTGTCCGAGCCTGCTAGTTTACGCCCGCGGCGATTGCAAGCGCCGCCACGCTGATCCGGCGCCTCGTTCTCGGCGTAATTCGTTCGACTTCCAGCCCGTCGGCCATGTTGACCGGTCCGCGGCGCCCGCCTAACTAGGCGGCGCGCGGTTCCGCGTTGGGCTTCCCCTCGGACGGACGAAGGATGTAGGGCAATGCGCGATTTCTCCGATCTCTCCGAGAAGGAAATTCTCGCGTTGGCGATCGCCAACGAGGAAGAGGACGGGCGCATCTATTCCGACTACGCCAATGCGCTACACGAGGATTTTCCGTCGAGCGCCAAGGTGTTCGAGGAAATGGCGGCCGAAGAGAACGTGCATCGGCGCTGGCTCATCGATCTGTTCGTCAGGAAATTCGGCGAGCACATCCCGCTGGTGCGCCGGCAGGACATCCGCGGCACGATGCAGCGCCGCCCGCTCTGGCACATCAAGCCGCTGCCGATCGACAAATTGCGCGGCCACGCCCGCGAAATGGAAGAGGACGCGGCGCGATTCTACCGTCTCGCGCTGCAACGCACGAGCGACGCCAGCGTGCGAAAACTGCTCGGCGACCTCGCCGCGGCCGAGGAGAAACATGGTCGCGACGCGCAGGCGATCGAGCACGAATACCTCACCGAGAGCGCCGTGCATGACGAAGACGAGGGCCAGCGCCGGCGCTTCCTGCTGCAGATCATCCAACCCGGTCTCGTCGGCCTGATGGACGGCTCGGTCTCGACGCTCGCCCCGGTGTTCGCCGCCGCCTTCGCCACGCGCGACCCCTGGTATGCCTTCCTGGTCGGCCTCGCCGCCTCGATCGGCGCCGGTATTTCGATGGGCTTCGCCGAGGCGCTCGCCGACGACGGCAAGCTTTCCGGGCGCGGCACGCCCTGGCTGCGCGGCGCCGTCTGCGGCCTGATGACGATGGCGGGCGGCATCGGCCACACCCTGCCCTATCTGATCCCGCATTTCGTCGCCGCCACCGTCGTCGCCTGCGTCGTCGTGGTGTTCGAACTCTCCGTGATCGCCTGGATTCAGTGGCGCTTCATGGACACGCCGCCCCTCTCCGCGGCGGCCAAGGTGATGCTCGGCGGCGGCCTTGTTCTCGCGTCGGGCATTCTGATCGGCTCCAGCTGAAGTTTTTAAGCGGAAAAGTCGATCGGGCATTCGCCCAAACGGCCAAAGAGCGCTAGAAAGGGAAGCGTTCGGCGAATGAGGCCTCGGCGATGAAAAAGACGAAGAAAACGCAGACCAAGGCGCCAGCCAAGGCCAAGAAGGCCTCGCCGGCGAGCAAGGCCGAGTCGACGCCCGAGGAGGCATTCCTGGAGGCGCTCTCGAACTTCAGCGAAGACGACCTGAAACGATTTCTGGAGACCGCCGAGGTTGACGACGACGACATAATCCTCGACGATTTCGAAGACGCGGAGTCGCTGTTCTCGCATCTGCTCGCTCTCTGCGAGGAAGGCGAACAGGCCGACAACGACGAGTTCGCCGAAGTCCTCATCGACCTGGGCGAACGCCTCGGGGACCTGAGGGTCAGCGCCAACGGCGGCGATCCCGGGGCCCGGCGCGAAATCGCCGCTGTCCATGAGATGCTCGACGATGCTCTCGAGGACGGGATACTCGACGGCGCCTCGCTGATGATGATCGCGAAAGTGCTGTCGGACGCGGGACTGAAAGTTCCCAAGCGCCTCAAGAAGGCCTCGCTCAGTTTGCTCGAAAGCGCGCCGCAAAGCGAGGCGGACGACGAAGCCGGTCCGCAGCACTTGCTCGATTCCCTAGCCGAACTCTCGGAAGAACTCGAAAACGACGAGTTTGCGCTGTTCGAGCAGATCAGCTCGATGTTCGAGGCGTTCCCGGCCGAAGCGGCGGCGCATTTCGTCGGCAATCTGGTCGCCCTGGGACGCGGCGTGTGCGATCGCGCCATCGTCGGCTTCGCGCTGCATCGCGAGGCGGCGGTGGCGACGGCCGCGCTCGATGCGCTGGCGGGGATTTCCGCGCGTCCCGTCGAGAGCCTGGTGATCGAACGCCTCGTACGCATGCGGCCCTGGGTGGCGGCGGACCGGCGGCCCAGCCTCGATGCCGCGATAAAGGCGCTGCGGCAAAGCGCCAAGGCGCCGGTGAAGGCCGAAACCGGCACGGTCGAGAAAGTATTTCTCTCCGTCTGCGACGGTGCGGGCGCGCATCAAATTGTCGCGACCACCCGCAACGGACGCACACGCTCGGTGCTCGCCCTGCTCATCAAGCCTGACGGCGTCGCCGACCTCGCCGTGCTCGAAGACCTGAAGAAGGCCGACGCCGACGGTGTGCTGGCGACGCTGAAATCGACCACGCCGACCGCCGAGACCGACATCGCCACGGCGACACGCATGCTGTCCCTAGCGCTCGCCGACAATCTCGCCAGCGGCGTTCCGCCGCCCTACCAACTCGTGCGGTTCGTCGAGCGGCTCGGCCTCGGCCCCGTGACGCCCCGCCACGATACGCCGGCGGAGATCGCCGCCGATTGTTTGGGCGACACGTCCGCCGACCCCGAAGCCCTGGCGCGCGCCTATCGCGAAATCGTCGGCAGCGAGATTACGGCGTCGTGGTTCGAGGCGGGCGAAGCGGTCGAGGATCTGCTGGCGGCGACCAGGACGCGGCAGCAGCGAGTCAAGAAACTGCTGGCGAGCTATCTGCCGCAACGAAGGGCCTTTTGGGCGCGGCAATGCGCGATCAGCGCGCTCGCCCTGAGCGGGGCGGCGGGACGCAAGCCTGAGCCCTATGCGCTTTCGCTGGCGCTGATCGCACGCGAACTCGCCTCCGACCGGCCCGTCGACGAAATTCCCGTGATGCGCGAGATCGCGGGTACGACCGCGACCGCATTCGCGCACAATGCGCGCTGGCGGTGAGCGGCCGCCCTCACGCGCCCAGCAGCCGCGCGCCCTTGCGTGCGACCACCTCTTGCACCCGCGCGACAAGTTCCGCCTCAGGCGCCGTCACCTGTGCGCGGCGGCGCATTTCGAGATAATCGGCGCGGTCCTTGTTGGCCTTGGCGAGTTCGGCGCCGAGTGCGAGGTCGCGGATCACCACCTGGCGTCCCCCCGCCGCGTCGCGCTCGTTGGAGCCCTGGATGATGGCGCACAGCGAGCCGCGTTTGTCGGCGTATTTGAGTTGGGCGTTGAGGCCGGAGGCGCCGAGATAAAGCTCGGAAGCGATTCCCGCCGCCCGTAAAGTTGCGACGAGGCGCTGGTAGCCCGCCATGTGGTCGCGGTCGAGCACCACGACGACGACCGGTCCGGGCAAAGCCGCGGCGGCGACGATCGGGCTCTTGATAGCGCGCAACGCGGCCAGCAGCCGGGAAACGCCGATCGAGAAACCCGTCGCCGGGACGGGCTCGGCGCGGAAGCGCGCGACGAGGCCGTCATAGCGGCCGCCGCCGCCGACCGAGCCGAAGCGCACCGGCTTACCGTCTTCACCTGGGGTTTTGAAGGTCAGCTCCGCCTCGAAAACTGGGCCGGTGTAATATTCCAAGCCGCGCACCACGGACGGGTCGATCAGGATGCGGTCCTCCGCATAACCGGCCGCGGCGGCGAGCGCGGCGATTTCGCCGAGTTCCTTCAGGCCCGCCTCGCTGGTTTCCGACCCGGAGACTGCCCCGGCGAGCGCCGCGAGGGTAGCCGCGTTGTCGCCCGCTCGCGCGTCGGTATAGGCGAGCACGCGGCCCGCCTCGGCGTCATCGAGCCCGGCGCCCTTGGTGAAATCGCCGCTTTCGTCCTTGCGTCCCTCGCCGAGCAAGGCGCGCACGCCCTGCGGCCCGAGCCGATCCAGTTTGTCGATGGCGCGCAGCACTGTGAGCCGGCGACCGGCGTGGTCTGACCCGCCGAGCCCGATGGCCTCCATCACGCCATCGAGCACCTTGCGATTGTTGACCTTGATCACGTAGTCGCCGCGCGAGATCCCCACCGCCTCCAGCGCGTCCGCCGCCATCATGCACATTTCGGCATCCGCCGCGGGCGAAGCGGAACCGACCGTGTCGGCGTCAAACTGCATGAACTGGCGGAAGCGGCCCGGGCCCGGCTTCTCGTTGCGGAACACCCAGCCGGCGCGATAGCTGCGATAGGGTTTTGGCAACTTCTCGTAATTTTCCGCGACATAGCGCGCCAGCGGCGCGGTCAGGTCGTAGCGCAGCGAAAGCCATTGCTCGTCGTCGTCCTGGAACGAGAACACGCCTTCGTTGGGGCGGTCGAGATCGGGCAGGAATTTACCCAAGGCCTGAGTATGCTCGACGAACGGGGTTTCGACCGCCTCGAAGCCGTAGAGTTGATAGACGGAGCGGATCCGGGCCATCATCGCGTCGGCGCCGGCGATATCGAGCGCGTCGCGATCGACGAATCCGCGCGGCGTGGCGGCGTTGACGAGGGCGGTTGAGGACATGGCGTTTTCCAGAAAGTCAGTTTGGCTCGGAAAGGACTCGGCGGATCGAGGCCGACGCCTAACGCAGGACGCGGACAGGGTAACCGTCTCGAAATCCGTTTTCGCTAAGTTGGCTTTTGCCTTGCCCGACCGACCCGCGAGGGTCAAGTCCGGCCATTCGCGAGCGGTTGAGATGCCGGAGGCCCAGACGCCGCGATGAAATCCATCGCCTCCCTCGTCTTTTTCTTCGGACCCCTTGCGATGATGGCCTTCGCCGCGCTTTGGGGCGTTTGGCGTGCGGTCGCCCTGGCGTTCAGCCGCTCGGTTCCTGGAGAGATCGTCGGCTGGCGACCGGTGCAGGTCGATGACGATGCGGGCAAACCCGACGTCGACCGCTATGTCCCGATCGTCCGCTATCGCGCCCACGACGGCGTCGTGCGGCAAACGCAATTTCGCCGGCACCGCGACACGCCGACTTGGACCAGCCCCGTCGGACCCGTCGTTCACTACCGGCTCTGGCCGACGCTGATCGCCGAGGAGAGCACGGCCGGCTTTTGGGGCCCGCCGATCGGCATTTTCGCCGCTTCCGCGCTCGCGTTGGCTTCGGGAGTGTTTTTCGCGGCGGACCCCGATGATTGGGCACGGCTGCAAGCCCTCGGGAACATCTGGCATTGACACGCCCCCGGAATTCACCGACGGGAGCGCCACGGAGGCGAAATGGCGGAAGAAATTGACCCGCACGATGACGAGGCGGCCTTACGCGCGCGTCTCGCGACCTTGACGAACGCGATCCGTACGCATCGCCCGCCCGAGGATGCTCCGCAAGCGGACACGGCTCGCCAGACGAACGACTCCGGCTCGCAAATGTCCATGGGCCTGCGCGCGGGCAGCGAATTCGTCGCCGCCATTCTCGTCGGCGGCGCCATCGGCTGGGGCCTCGATTGGGTTTTTCATAGCAAACCGCTGTTCACAATCCTGTTTTTTCTGCTTGGCGCCGTCGCGGGCGTAATCAACGTCATCCGGGCGACTTCTCCTAAAGGCGGGAACTTTGTTGCCGATTCCCGCTTGTCTGGCGAGAGTGTGGAGGATAAAGACGTGCCGCGCGGGGAGCCCCGGTAGGGGCGTGAACAACGGGGACTAATCGACGTGGCTGGCGAAGCGGGACCGGCGATCAATCCGATCGAACAATTCTCCTTGTTGAAAATCTTGCACATCACCGTCGGACCGTTCGACGTGTCGATCACCAATTCGACGATCTACATGATGATCGCGGTGGGGCTGTCCTGCGGCTTGATGGCGATCGGCGCCCGCGGCACGACCGGCGCGCCCACGCGTTTGCAGGCGGCCTCGGAGATGGCCTACGAATTCGTCGCCGGCATGGTGCGCTCGGCTGCCGGTGAGCACGGCATGCGATTCTTCCCGATGGTGTTTTGCCTGTTCATCTTCATCCTGATGTGCAATGTCGTCGGCCTGATCCCCTTTTCATTCACCGTCACCGCGCAAATCATCGTCACCGTGCTGCTGGCGCTGATGGTGTTCTGCACGGTGGTGGTCGTCGGCATCAAGGAACACGGGCTCCACTTCTTCAAGCTGTTCGTGCCCTCGGGCGTGCCGATCTACATACTGCCGCTGGTCGTGGCGATCGAGATCATTTCGTTCCTTTCGCGCCCGCTCAGCCATTCGGTGCGTTTGTTCGCCAACATGCTGGCCGGCCACATCACACTCAACGTGTTCGGCGGCTTTTGCGTCATGTTGCTCAGCGCCGGCGCGGTGCTGAAGGTCGTCTCGGTGCTGCCGTTCGCGATGATCATCGGACTTTACGCTCTCGAATTGCTCGTCGCGTTCCTGCAGGCCTACGTATTCACCATGTTGACCTGCATGTATCTCAACGACGCGCTTCATCCCGGCCATTGATCGGCCGATCTCATACGCCAAGCCCAAAATCAGGAGTCACGAATGGAAGCCCACGAAATCGTCAACGCCGGCAAGTACATTGGCGCGGGCCTCGCCGCGATCGGAACGGGCGCCGCCGGCATTGGCGTCGGCACGCTCTTCGGCCAGTTCCTGAATGGCGCGCTGCGCAATCCGTCGGCCGTCGAAGGCCAGTTCGGCCGCCTGATCTTCGGCTTCGCCGTGACGGAAGCTTTGGGCATCTTCGCGCTGCTGATCGCGTTCCTGCTGCTGTTCGCCGTCTGATCGACGCGAACGCTCCTCGACGAAGCGGAGCGGCGAATGCGCCGTTCCGCTGTTATTTCCTTTGAACGAGAGGCGACCGATCCGAGATGGCTAATCCCGCACCTCAGGCCACGACGGCCGAAGTCGGCCAGGAGTCCGGCGGCCATTCGAACTTCCCGCCCTTCGATTCCAGCACTTTCCCCTCGCAGATCCTCTGGCTAGCGATCACTTTCGGCGCTCTTTACTATTATATGTCGAAGCGTTTCCTGCCGCAGGTCGGCGGGGTGCTGGAAGCGCGCCGCGCCCGCATCGCCAAGGATCTCGACGAGGCCACCCGGTTGCAGCAGCAGGCTGACGCCGCCGCCGCCGCGCACGAAAAGTCCCTGGCCGACGCGCGGTCGAAGGCGCAATCGCTGGCTCAGGCGACCCGCGACCAACTCGCCGCGGAAGCCGACGCCCGGCGCAAGGCGCTCGAAGACGAACTTGCCGGCAAACTCGCTGTCGCCGAGGCGCAAATCGCGGCGACGCGCGCACAGGCGATGACGAACGTCGCCTCGATCGCCACGGAAGCGACCGGCGCGATCGTCGAGCGTCTGATCGGACGCAGCGTCGACTCCAGCGTGATCGCCAGCGCGATCGCCGCCGCCAAGCCGAACTGAGGAGGACGCACGTCATGGAAATCGGCGCGGAATTTTACGTCCTCCTGGGCTTCATCGTTTTCGTCTGCGGACTCGGCTATCTCGGCGTGCATCGTCTGGTGCTGAAGAGCCTCGACGCCCGCGGCGAGCAGATCACCGCGGAACTCTCACAGGCGACCAAACTGCGCGAGGAGGCGGTGGCTTTGCTCGCCAGTTTCGAAAAGAAGAAGATCGAGGCCGAGGCGCAAGCGACGCGCATCGTCGCCGAGGCGCGCGCCCAGGCGGAGCAACTGTCGAAGGACGCGCAAGCGCGCATGGCCGATTTCGTCGTGCGCCGCACCAAGCAGGCCGAAGGCAAGATCGCTTTCGCCGAGGCGCAAGCCGCTGCGGACGTTCGCGCCGCGGCGGCCGATCACGCGGCGCGCGCCGCCGAGATCGTCCTGCGCGGCGAGACCCAGGGCCCCATCGGCGCCGAATTGATCGCCAGCGACATAGCGGGCCTGAAGGCTCGGCTGAACTGACGGCTTCGGCGCGGGGGCTTGCGGCAAGGTTAACGACGGGGCAAGATTGCCCCGTATTCGTTTTGAGAGGGAAGCCGATGAAGCGTTTGTTCATTTTCGCGGCCGCGTTGATGGCGTCGAGCCTTCCCGCGTTAGCCGCCGGCATCGTCGTCCCCGCAGAGCAACGTTACATTCCTTACTCCGGCGACATCGAGAAATGCGACGACGCAGATAGCCTTTGGTGGATCGTGCACCACTTCTCGCACAAGGAATCGGAGTACTGGAACTCGCCGCTGGAAATCCAGAGCATCGACGACATCCACGAAATCGGCATGCGCTCCAACGGCGTCCAGTACATTCCGCGCCGCTATTGCGTCGGCCACGCCCATATGAGCGACATGAAAACGCGGACGATCGTCTATCAGATCATTGAACACGCCGGCTTTGCCGGCTTGAGCAACAACACGGAATGGTGCGTCGTCGGCCTCGACCGCGATCTGTCCTATGCTCCGGCCTGCGCCATTTTGAAGCCGTTGATCGATCGCTACGCCCACGACCAGATCAAGTTCCCGCCCCAGCCGTAAGCCGGGAACTGACGGCTCGTCGCCTCCCGCACGCCCTTTGCAGGCGACGCCGTTTCTCGAGTTCGTCGAGGGCTCGGGGCCCTCGCGATTCCCTTGCCGCAAGACGCGTTCGGCCGCCAGATTTGCAACAAAATTCATTTGGGAGGGTTCGATGAGCTTCAGATCGTCTCGCAGGGCGGTTTTCGCGGCCTTTCTGGTCGTGGTCGGCATGGCGACCGTCTCCCGGGCCGCGCCGCCCGAACTGCTCGCCACCGGCGATTTCGACTTCTACGTCCTCACCCTTTCCTGGTCGCCGGGCTTCTGCGACACCGGCGGCGACGAGAAATCGCGTGACCAATGCGCCGTCGGCGCGGGACAGGGTTTCGTCGTCCACGGTCTCTGGCCGGAAAATGCGAATCGCCCCTACCCCAGCGACTGCGGCGATTCCGGTTACATCCCTGGCGCCGCGCTGCGTGAGACGCACGGGCTCTACCCGGCCGAAGGCTTGGCCCGCTACGAATATCGCAAGCACGGGACCTGCACCGGCCTGTCGCCGGAGGCCTACTTCCACGCGGTCAAATACGCCCGCGAACGGTTATCCGTGCCGGAAATGTTGCGCGCTCCGCATGACGTCCTGACCCTCGCGCCGCGCGACATCGAGACCGCCTTCATCGCCGCCAATCCGGCGCTGACCTCCGCCAATTTCGCCCTGACCTGCGGCCATGGCGAGTTGACCGACCTGCGCGTCTGCTTTGGCAAGGACCTCGACTCCTACGTCGACTGCCCGAAAATCGCCGGGCATAGCTGTCATTCGAGCCAGATCAGGGTTATGCCGCTTCGGTGACAGCCCCCCTGACGTTCCCATCGCCATGAATTATCGGCATGTCTTCCACGCCGGCAATTTCGCCGACGTCATCAAGCACGTGTTGCTGGCGCGCGCCTTCGTCTATCTGACGAAGAAGGACGCCGCGCTGCGCTTCATCGACACCCATGCCGGCGCCGGCCGCTACGATCTGGCCAGCGCCGCGGCGGAACGTTCGCCGGAATGGCGCGATGGCGTCGCCCGCTTGATCAAGGCCAAGCCGTCAAAGGACATCGCCGATCTGCTGGCGCCCTACCTCGCCGCGGTCGGTCCCTGCGACGCGGCGGAGGGCCGCCCGCTCTCCTATCCCGGCTCGCCGGCGATCGCGCAGGCGATGCTGCGCGCCCAGGACCGCATCGCGCTATGCGAAGCGCATCCGGAAGAGCGCGAAAAACTCATTGCCGCGCTCGGCCGGGACGCTCGCGTGCATATTGTGGGAACCGACGGCTACGTCGCGCTCAACGCCTATGTGCCGCCCAGGGAGCGGCGCGGCCTCGTGCTCGTCGATCCCCCTTACGAATCACCCGACGAGATCGCCCGCGTCGAGCAGTCCTTGCAAAAAGCGCTCGGCAAGTGGCCGCGCGGAACCTATTTCCTCTGGCGCCCGATCAAGGACGATCGCGCCGACCGGCATTTTTTGCGCGCCCTTGAGGATTTCGGGGCGCCCGGAATGCTGCGAGTCGAAGTCGACGTCGGCGCGATTCCGCCTGGGCCCCATTCTCCGGAACCTCTGCGCCGTACTGGCCTCATCATCGTCAATCCGCCCTACCCGCTCTATGAAGAAGCGAGGGTTTTGACGCCTTATTTGACCAAGCTGTTGACGCGCGCGCCGGGCGGCGGTTCGGCGTGTGAATGGCTGACGCCGCCGGCGTGAGGCGATTGATTCCGGATCGTCGGCGCGCTATGGTTCACACATAAACAAACAGGGTCTCACCGCATGTTGCCGAAGTCGCTTCAAGGCAAGCTCCGTCTCCCGGTCATCGGCTCGCCACTGTTCATCATCTCCTGCCCGGCGCTGGTCATCGCCCAATGCAAGGCGGGCATCGTCGGCGCGTTCCCGGCGCTCAACGCCCGGCCCGCGAGCCAGCTGGACGAATGGCTGCACGAGATCACCGAGGCGCTCGCCGCTCATGATCGCGCCCACCCGGGCGCGCCGTCGGCGCCGTTCGCCGTCAACCAGATCGTCCACAAGTCCAACAGCCGTTTGCAATCGGACATGGAGCTGACGGTGAAATGGAAGGCGCCGCTGGTGATCACGTCGCTGGGCGCGCGCGAGGACGTCAATCAGGCCGTCCATTCTTACGGCGGCGTCGTGATGCACGACGTCATCAACGACCGATTCGCCCACAAGGCGATCGAGAAGGGCGCGGACGGGATCATTGCGGTCGCCGCCGGGGCCGGCGGCCATGCCGGCTCCGTATCGCCGTTCGCGCTCATCCAGGACATCCGCGAATGGTTCGACGGGCCCCTGGCGCTCTCCGGCGCGATCGCGACCGGCGGCGCCGTTCTCGCCGCGCAGGCGATGGGCGCCGATCTCGCCTATATCGGCTCGGCCTTCATCGCCACCGAGGAGGCGCGGGCCTCCGATGCCTACAAGCAGGCGATCGTCGACGGCCGCGCCGAGGACATCACCGGCTCCAATTTGTTCACCGGCGTGTTCGGCAATTACCTGCGCCCGTCGATCGTCGCCGCCGGGCTCGACCCCGACAATCTGCCCAACGGCGACGTGAAGACGATGAATTTCGGCTCCGCCGCGGACGGCGCGAAGGCCAAGGCGTGGCGCGATATCTGGGGCTCCGGTCAGGGCATCGGCGCCGTCAAATCGATCGCCTCGACCGCCGATTACGTCGCCCGGTTGAAGAGCGAATACGACGCGGTCAAAGCGCGCCTGCTCTGAGCGAAGAGCGAAGAGCGAAGAGCGAATCGCGCGCCGTTTTGCGTTTGCGTCAATCCACTTCACGCGAATAGAATCCGCCCCTGAGGTTACCGGGGACAAGTCGGCGGAAAGCGGCGATATTGTCGATTGCGTAAACGAATCATGAAACAACAGGGGCGAAGGCGGCGAGCCTGACTCGCGTCCCAACCCTCATATGGAAGCATAGCGCCGCCCATGGCGACCATCGAACCTTTCCCGAGTCGTCCCGGTTCCGCCGCGCCCGCGGCGCCCGCCACGCGCAGGCCGCCGGCGAACGTCGAGGCCGAGCAGGCGCTGCTCGGCGCCATTCTGATCAACAACGACGCCTACGACCGGGTCTCGGACTTTTTGCGTGTCGAGCATTTCGTCGAGGAGATTCACCGCCGCATTTTCGAGAACGCCGGCCACCTGATCCGCGCGGGCAAACTGGCGAGCCCGATCACGCTGAAAACCTTCCTCGGCGAACACGATCTCGGCGGCGGCCTGACGGTGCCGCAATATCTGGCCCGCCTCGTCGCCGAGGCGACGACAGTCATCAACGCCCACGACTACGGGCGCACGATTCACGATCTGTCGGTGCGCCGCGAATTGATCAACATCGGCGAGGACATCGTCAACGTCGCGTTCGACGCGCCCGTCGATTCGGCGCCCAAAGAGCAGATCGAGGAGGCCGAGCGCCGTCTCTATTCGATCGCCGAGACCGGCAAATACGGCGGCGGCTTCCAGCGCTTTTCCGACGCGCTGAAGATCGCCGTCGACATGGCCGCCAAGGCCTATGAGCGCGACGGGCATCTCAGCGGCATCTCCACCGGGCTCGACGACCTCGATCACAAGATGGGCGGCCTGCAATCCTCCGATCTGATCATCATCGCCGGCCGTCCCGGCATGGGTAAGACGGCGCTCGCCACCAACATCGCGTTCAACATCGCCAAGGCCTATCGTGGCGAAGTGCGGCCGGACGGATCGACGGAAGCCGTCAACGGCGGCATCGTCGGCTTCTTCTCGCTGGAAATGTCGTCGGAGCAATTGGCGACCCGCGTCATCGCCGAACAATCCGGCGTCGCCTCTTACAAGATCCGGCGCGGCGACATCACCGAGCACGAGTTCCATCTCGTCTCCAAGGCGATGCAGGACATGCAGGCGATCCCATTCTACATCGACCCGACCGGCGGCATTTCCATTGCGCAGCTCACGGCGCGCGCCCGCCGTCTCAAGCGCCAGCGCGGGCTGGATTTGTTGGTCGTCGACTATTTGCAGCTGCTTTCAGGCTCCAAGTCGAAGTCGGACAATCGCGTGCAGGAACTGACTGAAATCACCACCGGCATGAAGGCGCTCGCCAAGGAACTCAACGTGCCGATTCTCGCGCTTTCTCAGCTTTCGCGGCAGGTCGAGCAGCGCGAGGACAAGCGCCCGCAACTCTCCGACCTGCGCGAATCCGGCTCAATCGAGCAGGACGCCGACGTGGTGCTGTTTGTCTACCGCGAGGAATATTATCTGAAGAACAAGCAACCGCGCGAGGGCACGCCCGAATTCCAGGAATGGCAAGGCCAGATGGAGCGCGCCTACGGCAAGGCCGAAGTGATCATCGGCAAACAGCGCCACGGCCCCACGGGCACGGTGGAATTGTCGTTCGAGGCGGAACTCACGCGGTTCGGCAATCTGGCGCGGACGGACCATCTGCCGGAGATGCATTAGAATTTGACGTCGTCGCGGGATTCGATCCCGCGCCGGCCAGCCGCCTCGACGGCTTTGGGGCTCGCAGGGACACAGACGCGTCCAAGCGATCCGACGGGGGACCATCGTGATGTGGCCCCTGGGTTGCTTCGCTGCGCTCGCAGTGACGGATGCAGCGTTAATTATCTAACGGACCCTTCGGTCACGCCCACGGTTCCGAGGGACCCTAATTTTCGCTCTCGAACCAGGCCGCGAGCAAATCGCCAACCACGTCGTTCGCGTCGCCGCGCCGACCCTCGGCGATCTTTCCTTTTCCGCGCCAACGAAAAAGGGCGGCCCGAAGGCCGCCCTCAACTTTACGCGTTGGAGCGCTTGGATCAGAAATCCATGCCGCCCATGCCGCCGCCGCCGCCACCGCCCATGGGCATGGCGGGCTTGTCCTTCGGCAGTTCGGCGACCATCGCTTCGGTCGTGATCAGCAGGCCGGCCACCGAGGCCGCGTCCTGCAGCGCGGTGCGAACCACCTTGGCCGGGTCGACGATGCCGGCCGCGATCATGTCGACGTATTCGTCGGTCTGAGCGTTGAAGCCGTAGGTCATCGAGGGGTTCTCGGTGATCTTGCCGACCACGATCGAGCCTTCGCCGCCGGCGTTGTCGACGATCTGACGGATCGGCGCTTCGAGGGCCTTGAGGACGATGTTGATGCCGGCCTGTTCGTCGGCGACCGAGCTCTTCAGCTTGGCGACCGCGGCCTTGGCGCGCAACAGCGCGACGCCGCCGCCGGGGACGATGCCTTCTTCAACCGCGGCCCGAGTGGCGTTGAGAGCGTCGTCGACGCGGTCCTTCTTTTCCTTGACTTCGACTTCCGTCGCGCCGCCGACGCGGATCACCGCGACGCCGCCCGCGAGCTTGGCCAGACGCTCCTGGAGTTTTTCACGGTCGTAGTCCGAGGTGGTCTCCTCGATCTGCGCCTTGATCTGGCCGACGCGGCCTTCGATGTCGGCCTTGGCGCCGGCGCCGTTGATGATCGTGGTGTTCTCTTTCTCGATGCGGATGCGCTTGGCGCGGCCGAGCATGACGAGCGAGACGTTCTCGAGCTTGATGCCGAGGTCCTCGGCGATCATCTGACCACCGGTCAGGATCGCGATGTCTTCGAGCATCGCCTTGCGACGATCCCCGAAGCCCGGCGCCTTGACGGCGGCGACCTTGAGGCCGCCGCGCAGCTTGTTGACGACGAGGGTGGCGAGGGCTTCGCCTTCGATGTCCTCGGCGATGATGACGAGCGGCTTGCCGGTCTGCACGACCGCCTCGAGGACGGGGAGCATCGGCTGCAGCGAGGAGAGCTTCTTCTCGTGGATGAGAATGTAAGCGTCCTCGAGCTCGGCGACCATCTTCTCGGCGTTGGTGATGAAGTAGGGCGAGAGGTAGCCGCGGTCGAACTGCATGCCCTCGACGACGTCGAGTTCGGTCTCGAGGCTTTTGGCCTCTTCAACCGTGATCACGCCTTCGTTGCCGACGCGCTGCATGGCGTCAGCGATCATCTGGCCGATCGACTTGTCGCCGTTCGACGAGATCGTGCCGACCTGCGCGACTTCCGATGAGTCCTTGATCTTCTTGGCGCGGGCCGCGATGTCCTTGACGGCTTCCGCAACGGCCATGTCGACGCCGCGCTTCAAATCCATCGGGTTCATGCCGGCCGCAACGGCCTTGGCGCCTTCCTTGACGATCGCCTGGGCGAGAACCGTCGCAGTCGTGGTGCCGTCGCCGGCGGTGTCGTTGGTCTTGGAAGCGACTTCGCGCACCATCTGCGCGCCCATGTTCTCGAACTTGTCTTCGAGCTCGATCTCCTTGGCGACGGTGACGCCGTCCTTGGTGATGCGGGGAGCGCCAAACGACTTGTCGATAATGACGTTGCGGCCCTTGGGGCCCAGCGTCACCTTGACGGCATTGGCGAGAATATCCACGCCGCGCAGCATTCTATCGCGGGCGTCCTGGGAAAAGCGTACGTCTTTAGCAGCCATGTGGTTTGTCCTTTGATGGGGATTGTGGGGATGCGGCAGTCGGCAATCGGCAGTCGGCAGTCGGGGCAAAAGGCGTCAGCGGCGAGTCTTCCCGACTGCCGATTGCCGATTGCCGACTGCCTGCCAAATCAACCGACCACGCCCATGATGTCGGATTCTTTCATGATCAGAAGGTCCTGACCGTCGATCTTGACTTCGGTGCCGGACCACTTGCCAAACAGCACGCGGTCGCCGGACTTCAAGTCGAGCGGGATCAGCTTGCCGCTTTCGTCGCGGGCGCCGGGGCCTACGGCGATCACTTCGCCTTCCTGCGGCTTCTCCTTGGCGGAATCGGGGATGATGATGCCACCCTTCGTCTTCTCTTCGCCTTCGATGCGCTTGACGACGACGCGGTCATGTAGGGGACGGAATTTCATGCGATCTGTTCCTGTCTCGAACTTACCGGCGCCGAAGCGCCGGCCCTTGGGCAATGGCTCGGCCGCGTTGGCACTCACCCTCGGGGAGTGCTAGCGGCCGGGGCTGAGATAGGCGCCGGACCTGGACGCGTCAAGGCCGGCGAGAGGATTTCGTTCGAGATTCCCATCGCGCCCCCGCGCCATGGTGTGGCGCGGGCGGCGCGGTGATCCCTCAAGCGACTGAGACGGAAAAGGAAAGTTGGCGTTAACCTTGACGCGATCACGGCTCGACCGAATCGGCCGGGCGAGATAGCCTCGGCTCATGGAACTCTTTTCAGCTTCCGGCATCGATTTGCCGCTCGTGGACGGCCGTTCCCGGCGCGCGCCGGCCACGCTGACGCGTTCCCTGCGCATCCCGTTGCTAAATTATAAAGTGGTCGAGGACGCCCGAGCCCTCGTCCACTCGCCGTCGCCCGAGCAAGTCGCGGCGGCGGCGGATTACGCGCGCAAAATTCGCAGCCCAAAATTCCGCAAGCAAAAGGAGACCGCGATCCGGCCGATCTTCGTCGAGCAGGTCCTGGGCCGGGTGCTCGGCTACTCGACCAACGACCCCGAGCGGCCCTACACCCTGGCTTTCGAATATCTGATCCGCCGCGGCGCCGTCGACGTCGCCCTGGGGCGGTTCAACGAGCCCGACCGTCGCGACACGCTGATCGCGCCGTTCGAGTTGAAGGGTCCCGATTCCGACGACCTCGATCGCATCATGGCGGGACGCGGACGCAGCCCCGTCCAGCAGGCCTGGGACTACGCCATCGACGCGCCGGGGTCGAAATGGGTGCTGGTTTCCAATTGCGTCGAAATCCGGCTCTACGCCTTCGGACGGGGACGCGAGTCCTGCGAGATTTTCGATCTGTCGAAACTCGACGAGCCCGCCGAGTTGGAACGGCTGAGAGCGATCCTTTCCGCCGACCGTCTGCTCGGCGACGGCGTCGACAAGATGCTGCGCGACACCGACAGCGCCTATGCCGATGTCACCGAACGGCTGTATCGCGACTTCAAGGTTTTGCGCGAGCAACTGATACGGTTTCTCGTCGATTCCGCCGATGGCCCCAAGCTCGGATCCCTGTCCGCGATCGAAGTCGCGCAGAAAATTCTCGATCGCATTCTGTTCATCGCCTTCGCCGAGCGCACGGACCTGTTGCCGGACCGGCTGCTGGAACGGGCGGTGAAGGCGGTGAACGAATTCGTGCCGCAACCTCTGTGGCTGAATTTCCCGGCGCTGTTCCATCAGGTCGACCGCGGAGAGAACCGTCTCAATATCTCGGCCTACAATGGCGGCCTGTTCGCCGAGGACCCGATAGCCGACAAGCTGATCCTGCCCGAGCCGCTGGTCCGCGACATCGCGGGGCTGGGAAGCTGGGATTTTCGCCGCGAAGTGCCGGTGACCGTGCTCGGGCACATATTCGAACAATCGATCACCGACATCGAAAAGCTCAAGGCGGAGGGACGCGGCGAGGCCGCGCCGACCGTCTCGAAGCGAAAGCGGGAAGGCGTCGTCTACACCCCCGACATGGTGACCCGGTTCCTGGTCGAGCAGACTTTGGGCGTCACCCTCAAGGAGACCTTCGACCGCCTCTGGGCCGGGCACGGCATGGACAAGGGCGCCGGCAAGAGCGGGGCGGAAGTTCCGTTCTGGCGCGCCTATCTCGCTGCCTTGCGCGCCTTGACGATCATCGATCCCGCCTGCGGCTCGGGCGCGCTCCTGGTCGCCGCCTTCGACCGCTTGGCGAACGAATACCGGCCCGTCGTCGCGCGATTGGCGGAGCTTGGCGATGCCGTCGATTTCGACATTTTCGACGAGATCGTCACCAGGAACCTGTTCGGCGTCGATCTCAATGCGGAATCAGTCGAGATCACGAGATTGTCGCTGTGGCTGAAGACCGCGCGCCGCGATCACAAGCTGCAAAATCTCGAGGCGACGATCAAGATCGGCGACAGCCTGATCGAGGACGAAGCTTTCACGCAACGGCCATTCCGTTGGCGGACGGCGTTCCCCGAGGTTTTCGCTTCGGGCGGGTTCGATTTCGTCATCGGCAATCCGCCTTACGTGCGAATGGAACATATCAAACCGTTCAAGCCCTATTTGACCAAGCATTACAAAGTCGCGGCGGACCGCGCCGACCTCTACGCCTATTTCGTCGAGCGCGGCGTCGGTCTGTTGAAGCCGGGCGGCCGGCTGGGGTTCATCGCTTCATCGACGTTCTTTCGCACCGGGTCGGGCGAGAACCTTCGGACGTTCCTGACCGAGGGCCTGGAGATCGAGACCGTCGTCGATTTCGGCGATCTGCAATTGTTCGAGGGCGTCACCACCTATCCGGCGATCCTGGCGCTGAGGAAGGGTGGAGACGGCGGAGCGGGCGAGCTTCGCTATCTCAATTTGAAGGATTCCGTCCCCGACGAACTCGGCGCCTATTTCGCCGAGAATTCGCGGAAGATGCCGAGGGCGCGGCTGCGCGGCGGCGGCGCGTGGCGGCTGGAAGGCGACGCCCTCGCCGCTTTGCGCGAAAAAATCGCGCAGGGCCGCAAGACGCTCGGCGAAGTCTATGGGCCGCCGCTATATGGCATCAAGACCGGCCTCAACGAGGCCTTCGTCATCGACACGGCTACGCGCGACCGGCTGGTCGCGGCCGATTCGAAATCGGCGCAACTGCTGAAGCCGTTTCTTCGCGGCGAAAACATCAAGCGCTGGCGCGTCGAGCCGGAAGGCTTGTGGCTGATCAATACGCCGAAGGGCAAGGTGGACATCGAGGCCTATCCGGCGCTGCGCGATTGGCTGGCGCCATTTCGCAAGCCGTTGGAGGCCCGGGCGACCAGGCAGGAATGGTGGGAGTTGCAGCAGGCGCAATTGGCGTATCAGCCGAAATTTGCCGGCGCCAAAATCTCCTATCCGCATTTTCAGAACGAGCGCATGTTCACATTGGAGACGGATCAAGCGTTTTCAAACGACAAGTCGTATTTCATCCCCGTCCCGGACCGGCGTTTGCTCGCGTACTTCAACTCGACCCTGGCGTGGTCGTTCCTCGCTTCGATTGCGCCCGCGGTGCGGGACGGGTGGCGCGAGATGAGGGTCCAATATGTTGAAAAACTGCCGATTCCCATTTGGGACGCATCGCAGGGCGATCTGCTGGCCCGTCACGCTGAAGCCTGCACCGCCGCCGCGACCCGCCGTTACGCCCTCGTCGCCGCCGTCCGGCGCCGCATCCTCGATCTCGCGCCCGCCGACCGCCTCAAGCTGACGGCCAAGTTGGAGGCCTGGCATGAACTGGACTTCGCCGCGTTCCAGGCGGAGGTGAAGAAGGCCTTCCATGCCGACATTCCCGTCAGGCAACGCGGCGAATGGGAAGCCTATCTGGCGGAAAACGCGCGCGAGGTCCGTCAGTTGAGCGCCGAAATCGCCGACGCCGAAAAGCAGATCGACGCCATCGTCTATCGCCTGTTCGACTTGACACCGCAGGAAACCGCGCTGTTAGAGGCCTCCGTCGCGAGCCGGATTTAGCGCCCGCGCCCAACCGAAAGTCCCGCCATGGCGCTATCGATGCAACAACGCCTGGGCAGGCTGAAGACGCGTTTGAACGAGCTGCATTTGTGGCGCGTCGCCGAGAGCCGCCCGGTCGAGGGCTGGACGTTCGACGGCGAGCCGATCGGGCTTGGCGCGCCCTGGTCGCGCATCGACGGCGTCTTTCGCCTGGAGGCCGCCGCGACCGTCCCCGCGGGCTGGCGGCTCGAGGAGACGCGGCTCAGCCTCGACGTCGGAGGCGAGAGCCTGCTGTTGCTCAGTTACCCCGACGGCCGCGCGGAGACTTTTGGCCTCGACCCCAACCACGAGGAATTTCCCCTGCTCGCCCGGGACGTGCAAATCGTAACCGAAAGCGTTGCGCGCAAACCCTTCGGCGAGCCCGTGCGCGAGCCACGGCTGGAGCGGGCGCTGTTGATCCGGATCGAAGTCGCGCTGGAGCGGCTGCATTTGCTGCTGACGCAGATCGCCGAGGCGGTGCAGGGTCTGGGCGCCGACGAGGCAGCGCAACCGATGATGGAGGCGGCGGAAGCGGCGCTTCGCGGGCTCGACTGGCCCTCTTACAGCCCTGACTACCTCGCCCGCGCCGTGGCTTCGCGCGCCAGCCAGACGGTCTGGCGTCTGCCCGACGTCACAGCGCCCGCGCCGGCCTTGAGCGAGGAAGCCCGCGCCAGCGTCGCGGCCGCCCTGGAGGGGCTCACCGCGCGCTTGCGCGCGTTGAAGCTTCGCTACCCGCCGCGGGGAAAAATCACGCTGACCGGCCATGCCCACATCGATCTCGCCTGGCTCTGGCCCTATCGCGAGACCCGCCGCAAACTGCGGCGCACGTTCCACACCGCGCTCGGCCTGATGCAGCGCGCGGAATATTTCCGCTTCAATCAGTCGACCGCGCACTATTACTGGCAGCTCGAACAGGACGATCCCGCACTGCTGGCGCGCATCCAGGACAAGGCGAAGAGCGGTCAGTGGGAAGCGCTCGGCGCGATGTGGGTGGAGCCCGACACCAACATGCCCTCAGGCGAAAGTCTTGCGCGGCAACTGCTCTACGGGCAGCGTTATTTCGAGAAGACCTTTGCCGCGCGATCCAATATTTGCTGGCTGCCCGATTGCTTCGGCTTTTCGCCGGCGCTGCCGCAACTGCTGCGGCAGGCCGGCGTCGACTCGTTCTTCACGATCAAGGTCAATTGGTCGGAGAGCAACAAATTTCCGCACGATCTGTTCTGGTGGGAAGGGCTGGACGGCTCGAAAGTGCTCGCCCATACGTTCGACAATCCGCGCGACGGTTACAATGGCCGGGTGACTCCGGACGCTTATCTGCCGACCTGGGCCAACTTTCGCGGCAAGGCCGACCACGACGAGACCCTGCTCGCCGTCGGTTATGGCGACGGCGGCGGCGGCGTGACGCCGGAAATGATCGAGCGGCAACGCCAGCTCGAGGATTTCCCGGTCCTGCCGAGCGCGCAATGGGGAACGGTCAAGGATTTCTTCGCCCGGGCTCACGCCCGCGCGGAAAAACGCGCCCTGCCCTGCTGGTCCGGCGAGATTTATCTGGAATTGCATCGCGCGACGCTGACGACGCAGAGCGGCGTCAAACGGCGGCACCGCGAAGCCGAGCGCGCGTTGATCACTGCGGAGACGGTCGCAGGGCTCGCCCAGCTGCTCGGCGCGCCGGCGCCCCAAAGCCTGGAGCCGATCTGGCGCGTCGTGCTGAAGAACGAATTCCACGATATTCTGCCGGGTTCGAGCATCCGCGAAGTCTATGAGGACGCCGAGGCCGAACTCGACGGCGCGATTGGCGACGCCCGGGCGGAACAGGCGCGAGCGCTGGAAAGCCTGCTTGCGCTCAGCGTCCCCGGCCCGATCGTGGACGCGCTCGTCATCGTCAATCCAACTTCCGACGCGCGACCGATCAGCCTGTACCTCGACGGCGGCGGCCTGATAGCCAGCGACGAGACAATCGCGCCGCTGACGATACGGATCATCGACAGACGCCGCCTGCAACCCGCGCCGGGATTGCGGGCGAGCGCGCGCAGGCTCGAAAACGCCAATCTCGTCGTCGAAATCGGCGACGACGGCGCCATAGCGAGTCTGGTTCGCAAGCAAGGTAACCGGGAGGCCCTCGACGGTCGCGGCAATCAGCTCTGGGCCTATCCCCAGGACAAGCCGAGGAGCTGGGACGCCTGGGACATCGACGAAGACTACGAGCGCAAGGGCGAGGAAATCCGCGACTTCGTCAGCCTGGAGCTCGTCGAGCAAGGGCCGCATACCGCCGCGATCCGCGTCGAAAGGCGCTATCGCCATTCCACGATCACACAGACCTATCGCCTGACCGCCAATGCCAGGCGGCTCGACATCGAGACCCAGGTCGATTGGCATGAGCGGCGCGTTCTGCTGCGCACGCTGACCCCTGCGGCCGTACGGGCGCGTTACGCCAGCTTCGAATGCGCCTTTGGCCTGATCCAACGGCCGACCCATCGCAACACCTCCTGGGAGCAGGCGATGTTCGAGGCCGTCGCGCATCGCTTCGTCGATCTGAGCGAGCCGGGTTTTGGCCTCGCGCTGCTCAACAACGCCAAATACGGCCACAGCGTCCGCGACAATGTGCTCGGCGTGAGCCTCGTCCGTGGCGCGATCTATCCTGACCTTCTCGCCGACGAAGGCGAGCAGCGCTTCACCTATTGCCTCTATCCCCATGGCGGCGAACTCATCGCCAGCGGCGTGCGCGAGCAGGCGGAAGCGCTCGCTCAGCCGCTGCTTTATCGGCGGGCCAGCGGCCGGGCGGAAGCGGATTACCGGCCGCTCGGCTTCAAAGGCGCGCCCGCGGCGCTTTCCGCGCTTAAGGGCGCGGAGGACGGCGCCGGGCTGATCCTGCGCGTCTACGAGCCCTATGGCTCGCGCGGGCCCTTGTCGATCGAGACGCCGCCGGGTTGGCGGCTGGAGGGCCCGCTCAATCTGATGGAAGAGTTTTTCGCGCGCTCCGGAGCTGAAGACCTGATGCCGTTCGAGGTGCGCAGTTGGCGGCTGACGAAAGAGGCTTGAGCCATGCCTATCCGGTCAACGCGGAAACCCACAACATATGGATCGCCCGCGCGCCCTGATGTTACGGGGGCGATGGGCGGGAAGCGGAAGTAAGTTGAGCAGCGGACGCTGCGGGTTTCGGGCGCAAACCCGACAAGCCGGGCATTCGTGCGGCTGGAACTAACCTTACTATTCGCGCGTCGGCGGGCTTGTGGATCCCCTCCCGGCATTGCGACGGGAGGGCCCGTGTTCGGCCATGGCGCCGCCGCTGGACTTTCGTATTCTCTTCGCAGCCGAGCCCTTACAACCCGCCCGCGGGCGCCGCTTCCTCGTGAGGGGCGCGGCGAATATTGGCGGCTTACCTGTCTCGATCGCAGAGCGGGAAGTGGTCAGTCTGAGGTGGAGGACACATACCGAGGTCGTTCAACTTCTCGTCGAAGGTCCCGCCGGAGCTGTTCGGGGCGCCGTCGAGGACGCGCAGGTTGAAAGATTCGCCCGCGAGGGTGGAGCGCGTGTGCTCCATCATGACGACGCGCATCAGGGTCGGCGGATCATAGGCGGTCTCGAGCGAGGCGAGGAGGTCGGCCAGCAGCGCCGCGTCGGCGGGAACAAAATCGACGAACAGCTTGCTGCGGTCGGCGTCGATCGGGACCAATCGCTCGACATAGCGGCCGATCATTTTGCCCTGGACGACAATTTCGATCGAAAGGTCGCCGCCGTCGTCGACGAAGGCGCCTGACGCGCCGAGGCGCTTCAGAAACGAAGGCAGGCCGACCAGGGGCAATTGCCGGCGGATTTCTTCCGCGGGACGGCCGAGCCGAAGTACAGTGAATGGCTTCTCCGCAGGGGCCACCTTTGCCTGGACCTGGGGCTGTGCCGGGATCTGAGGTAGATCGGCCCGCCTCTCCAGTTCGTACTCGCGTTCGGCCAGCACCACTTTTGCCTGGGCCTGTACAAACGGCCCCGCCTGCATCGCCAGCCCCAATATCTGGTCGAGTGTTGTTTCCGGATGTTTCGTCTGATCCCGCTTTGCCTGGTCCAGCATGGCGTTCAGCAGCATCCCCCGTTCGACGCGTGCGTCCGCGACCTTTATCTGCAGCTGCGTGAGCCGCTTATAACTCTGCGCGTTCTGTGCCTCCTGCGCCGGCGTCAGCGGCGGCGGCGCCGGCGCGGGCGCTTCAATCGCCAGGACTTGCGCCAAAGTTTCCTGCGTTTGCCGCTCTGGCTTCACGCCTTCGGCGCCGCGCAGCGCATCGACAGTCGCCTGGAACAGCGAATAGAGCGAAATGCAGGCGAGGGCCGTCATGTAGAGCGTGAAGCGTATCCGGCTGAAGGGTGCGGCGCGCCAGGAAAAGGCGGCGATCACCGGCGGTCCCTGGGATCGTGGATGCTGAACTTCTCACCCCTCTGCACGCCGCTCGCGCAGGCGCTCGCACTTGCCTGCGATCAAGCTTTCGCCCGGCCCCCCCAAGGTCCTGCCGTTGTGAACCAGTTCCCTATCGAACAGGCGCTGTTCGAGCTTGGCGGAAATCGCCTCGGAGAAGGCCGGCCGCAGAGGCGGCGACAGGACCGGATCAGGATTCCATGGCTTCGGGGGCGCCGCCATGTCGCGCGAGTCGTAAAGAGGCGTGTAGGTCTGCCAATCGTCGATCGCAAGGGAGACCCGCGTGGACTGCTCGTCCACCGCGGCAAGCGTCGCCGTGAAGCGGATGAGGTCCTGGCCCTCGCTGCTGATCAGCCAGGTCACGGAGCGATCCGTTTTGCCGTCGACCTGACTTTCGATCGGAATGCCGCAGCCGGCATATTCCAGATAGTCCGCGATACCACCGTGGGCCAGCCGGGTCCAAGCCTCATGCAACGACACCGGATAGGAGGGCGCGAGTCCAGTCGCCGGCCTGGCCAATTCGTCGAGACGAGAATTGAAGGGATGGTTCATGCTGTTGACGGGATCGTTCGCCTCCGCGATCTCGTGCGGGCTGAGCATCGCCATCTGCGTATCCGTGAGAACGCGGCCGTTGGGAAGAATATTGAGGCCGGTCGCCGTCTTGGCGTGAGCGGCGAATTCCGGCGTGAACTTGCAGGCCTCGTCCGACGCCTGACCGCCGAGGAGCGTAACCAGTCCGCTGTTGCGGCAGTCGACCGACTTCTCGAGCAGCCATAGGACGTCGGCGGCGGGCCGGTCCAGCGCATGGCCCATCATCCTGAAAAAGCTGCGCGTGTCGGCGTGGTGGATGGCGACTGATGTGGCGAAAGTCGCCAGCATCGCCAGGGCGAAGTCCCAGCGCAGGCCCAGAACGCCGAATTCGCCGTGCGCGCCGACGCTCACGAAAGCCCCAAGGCCGTTTTGCCGCGGCGCCTCCGCCGTCGCCGCGATGGCGGCGAGCTTGCGCCATCGGTTCGGGGCCACGGCTTCGCGGCCAGTTTCCGATTGCCTCGACTGGATGGCGCTCCGCGTGTCGCGCCTCGGCCGGGCGTCGAGCGCCATGCCGCCAGTCAAGGCAACGATGGCTTCGATCCGCTCCGGGATCGCCGGATGGGTCGCCAGCGCGCCTTTCGCGGCGCCGTCGATCATCATCGCGTCCTGCTCGATGGGGAGGCCGGCAATGGCGCTCTTGCCCTGAATTCGCTGCAGGGCCGAGATGAGGGCCGCCGGGTTCTGTGTCAAGCGGATCGCCTCGGCGTCGGCGGTGAACTCGCGGGACGAGGAAATCAGCAGCCGGGAGGTGTAACCCAGCCGCACGCAAAGGTACGAAAGCACGATGACGACGACATAGGCGGGAAACAGGATCGGAGCCAGCAGCAGGATCCCGACCTGCCAATAGCGTCTCGGCGTGATCAGGTTGACGCGATCCAGCAGAATCAGACTTCGCATGAACACATTGGCGGCGGCGATCAGGCGCGTGTCGCCGTTGCGGATATGGATGAGTTCGTGGGCGATGACAGCCGACAGTTCGTCGTCGTCCAGCCCATCGATGATTCCGCGGGAAAACACCGCGACCGAGGACCTGACGCCGACGCCGCAGGCGAAGGCGTTCATCGCGTCGCTGTCGATCACGCCGACTCGCGGCGCATCAAGTCCGGCGGCGATCGCCAGCGGTTCGACGAGGCCGCACAACCGGGGTTCGGCGGCCCCGTCGACAAGCCGAAACGCCACGCCCTTGCGCACGGTCGTAACGTGGCGCCGCATCTGCGTGACGAAATAGACTATCGCCGTCAGCGCAACGAACGGCGCGTAGCGGACGCCATATCCGGCCCAGTTGTACCAGGGCGCATGGCCCGAATCCAGGAAGACCAGTGGCACGAACAGGACGACCATCGCCATGGGCTGGGACAGGAGCGCAAAGGCGAGGAGAAAGGCGGCGGAGCGCGCATTGTTTTGCTCCACCCATCCGAACAGGCCGTTGACTCGCATGTTACGCCCCGCCGGTCGCGCGGCGCGCCGCGGAGAAGCGAATAGCGACCGCCTCATCCATCACCACGCGTTCGACGCCGAGGTCAAATGGCTTGCGCTCGGCAAGATTTCTGCGCGCCCCAACCAGATGGCCCGGAAACTGCGCCAGGGTGACGTTGTATTCCTCGACGGTCAGATTGAAGAAGCCTCGCGCGGCGGCGATGCGTTCCTCGGTGTTGACCAGTTCGGCGCGCAATTCGCGAAAATGGGGTGAGGCGGCAAGCTCGGGATATTTCTCGGCGAGGGAAATCACGACGCCTACCTTGCGGCCCAGCAAGGTCTCGGCTTGTTGGCGCGCTTCGGGGGAGGATTGCAGACTGGACTTGCGCGCCTCGATCACCTCGCCGAGAATCGCTGTTTCATGCTCGGCAAAGCCTTTGACGCATTCGATCAGCCCTGGAATCAAGTCGGCGCGCCGTTTCAAATGCACGTCAATGCCGGCAAAGGCGGTCTTGCAACGCGCGTCCAGAGCCACCAGTCGATTGCCGGCGGAAACCAGCAGCCAAAGCGCGGCGCCAAAAGCGGCGATCAGAACGAGCAACGCGCCAGCGACGATCGCCATAAACTTCCACTCCGCAATGCGAATGATTGGTTGACTACTTTGAGGAATATTAAGGCTCACACGTTGAAAAATTCTTTCGCGCCGATTCGCATTTCAAACAAAATGGGATTGTAAGCAAATGTTAAAAGAGTTGCGCCGAATATCCTTGCGTCAATTTCAAGTCGAGGGCCTTCTTCGTGGCTGAACAGATCTTCCAGCGGGTACGCCGTATTTTGAACGCCAGGCTCGAGGACGCCGTCGACTGGATGGAGCAATCCGGCAGCGACAGCGTCATGCGCGAGGCCATCCGCGAGGTCGGCCAAGCGATCGATCAGGTTCAAGTGGATTATGAAGCGGCGATGTCCAGCCGGTTGTTGGCCGTCCGTCAACAGAAGGCGCTGCGGGAAAAGGCGATCGGGTTGACCGCCAAGGCGAAATTCGCCCTTGCCGAAGGTCGCGAGGATCTGGCCGAAGCCGCGCTCGGCCGTCAGGTGGATTTTGAGGAACACGCCGGCAAACTCGACGCCGTCTGGGCGCAGGCGCGCGAAGAAGAGTCCAGACTCAGCGAAAATCTCGTTGCGCTCAAAACTCGCAAGCAGCAGATGGAAGAAGCGCTGGACGCTTTCCTTGCATCGCGGCGGGACATGGCGCTGGGTGGCGATGGACCGACGAAGCCGCCGCGCTGCGTAGAGCGGCGTGTCGATCGGGCCGAGAAGGCTTTCGACCGCGCGATGAGCAACGCGGGCGGCGCCGGCTTCACCCGCCCCGACGCCGAAGCCATCAGAAGCGTCGCCGAAATCGACGTGATGCAGAAGCATGCGCTCGTCGCCGCGCGCCTTGCCGCCTTGAAATAGGCGCCCGGGCCGGCTTGAACCGAGCCAAAGGCGGACTCGGTTTTTCGAGCAAAAGTCCGCTTCATAGCCGAGACAGCTTGGTCGCGCCGATGAAAACGCGACCGGTTGAAGTTCGCATGCGCTTTTTTCGGCCAAAGACGATGGCGACTTCGGCGACCATCCTCCACGGGCAAATTACCGCTTTGGGTCGATAGCGTGCGTTCATTTGGTCGCGATCCGGCACCGCCTACGCCTATAGGTAGCGTGTGCATGCGTTAACCGGATAGGCGGTCTGAACCTATTTCTCCAACACATATCGCCCCGGCGCGGGGTCGAGCGCCGGATGTTTATCCGAGCCCATCGCCGGCGGCGGCGCGCGGCCGGTGGAATGCGCGTCCAGCCAATCGGCCCAGGCGGGCCACCACGAGCCCTCCCGCTTTTGGGCGGCCGCGAGCCATTCGTCGGGCCCGAGATAATGGCCGCCGGCAGGCCGCTTCAGACAAGCGAAATGCCGGCCCGGGTGGCCGGGAGGACTGACGACGCCGACGTTGTGTCCGCCGCTGGTCAGCGCGAAAGTGATCTCGCACGGGCTCAAGAGATGGATCTTGTGCACCGAGCGCCAGGGCGCGATGTGGTCGGTCTCCGTGCCCAGCACGAACATCGGCGTCCGGATGTCGTTGAGGGCGATCGGCCGGCCTTCGACTTCGTAGCGCCCTTCCGCGAGTTCGTTGTGCTGGAACAGCTTGTGCAGATATTCGCTGTGCATGCGCGCCGGCATGCGCGTCGTGTCGGCGTTCCAGGCCATCAGGTCGTTGGAATGCTCCGGTTTGCCCAGCCAATAGGTCTTGACGAGCCGCGACCAGAACAGATCGTTGGAGCGCAGGAATTGGAACGCCCCCGCCATCTGGCTGGCGTCGAGATAGCCCTGCGCGCGCATGACGTCGTCGAGGAAGGCGAGCTGATCGGCGGTGATGAAAAGCTGAAGCTCGCCGGCTTCGGTGAAGTCCGTTTGTGCGCATAACAGCGTCACGCTCGCCAACCTTTCGTCGTCCGCGCGGCCCAACGCCGCCGCGCCCATCGCCAGCAGCGTGCCCCCCAGACAATAGCCGACGGCGTTGACCTTTACGCCCGCACAGATGTCGCCGATCGCGTCCAGGGCCGCCATCAGCCCCTGGCGGCGATAGTCCTCGAGCGAGTAATCGCGGAATTGTTCGGTTGGGTTGCGCCACGAAATCGCGAACACGGTATGGCCGCGATCGACGAGATAGCGGATCAGCGAATTCTCGGGCCGGAGATCGAGAATGTAATATTTCATGATCCAGGCCGGGACGATCAGAACCGGCTCGCGCGCGACGTCCTTGGTCGTGGGCGCGTACTGGATCAGTTCGATCAAGTCGTTGCGATAGACCACCGCGCCCGGCGTCGCCGCCAGATCGCGACCGACCTGAAACGGCTCCTGATCATGGCGCACTCCGATCGCCGCGCGCAGATCGGCGACGGCGTTCGCCGCCCCGACGAGGAAATTCCCTCCGCCCGTCTCTTGCGCGCTACGCAAAACTTCGGGGTTGAGCCAGGGGGCGTTCGAGGGCGAAAACATGTCGACCCATTGGCGCACGCTGAAAGCGATGACGCGCCGGTCGGCGGCATTGACGCCGGAGGGGCCGTCGGTCGCGTCCGCCCACCATTGTTCGCCGAGCAGGAAAGCCTGCATCAAGGCATGGAACGGCGGCTCGCGCCATTGCGGATCCTGGAAGCGATGGTCCGTGGGCGCGGGCTCGATCACGGTGGCGCCACGAGCCGCCTCCCCCATCCGCGCCGCCACCCAGAACGCTTGCGTCGCCAGTTCGACGCGCCGGAACGGCGCGTTGGCCAGATGGACGCCCCAGTCGAGTAGCGCCAGCCCTTGCGCGATCGGCGAGAGCCCGCCGGAAACGCGACCCTCGGCCGCATGGACCAAGCCGTCGAGCCGCGTCGCGCCGTCCGGCGTGACGGGCGCGGGCAACGCGCTCATCGCCATTCTCCTGTCGATTCCGATCCTTGGGACGGCGTCGCTTCAGCGCGAAAGGAACATCGGCAGCGTCTGGCTGCCGAGCAACGTGCGCGTCACCCCGCCGAACAGAGCTTCGCGCAGCCGGGAATGGCCGTAACCGCCGGCGACCAGCATATCGGCTCCGACGTCGGCGACATAGGAGAGCAGCGCGTTGGCCGGGTCCTCTTCGCTCGGAAGACGGCGGAAGGCCGCATTGACGCCCCCCTGATGCAGGCGCGCCACGAGGCGCTCGCCGCCCTGCAGGACGGCGGGCTGGGTGCTGGCGTTGGTGATCGAAACGACCTCGACCTTGTCCGCCCGCTCCAGAATAGCGATGGAGTCGCCGAAAGCGCGCGCCGCCGCGGCGCTGCCGTCCCAGGCGACGACGATCGTGCCGAAATTCGCCGCCCCGCGTTGGATCGCCGGAACCACCAGCACCGGCCGGCCCGCTTCTTCCAGCAATTGTCCCGCGATTTCGTCGAGAAGCGGCGGCCGCCCCGGCTCGACTTGCCCCACGACGGAGAAAGCGAAGACGCGGGCGAAAGTCGTGACCTGATCGCGTCGCGGGTCAGCGCCGCCGTCCGGCAACAGAATCTCGACTTCTACGCCCGCGGCTGCAGCTTGTTCACGGAACCCCTCCAGAGCCTCGATCGCTTTGGCCTTGCGCGCCGCGGCGTCGCCGCGCGCCAAATCTAGCCGCGCCTCGAGGGAGCCGTCGCTGAGGCCTTGGCCGTCGCGCCGGGGCCGGATGACGGTAGGGCGCGCGCCAATCCGTTTGGCCAGCGAGATCGCATAGGCCGTCACGGTTTCGGGGTTTTCCTCCAAGACGACGAGCATATTCTTGAACATGGGGCTCATCCCGCTTCGTTTGATTTCCTCGCTTCTTTCCACCCCGGCGGCGATTGGCGCGTTGATTTATCGCAACGTCGCGACCTGCCGCGCGAAACCGCGATGTTTACCCTTTGTTGGCCCTGAATCAAGTTTGGCGAACGGCGAGTGAAGAGAACGGTTAAAATTGGATTCGATCGCGCCCTCAGTGGCGCGGAACTCGCTATAAGGGCGCCCTTTTCATGCGCATATTCCCAGCCGTCGCGGTAGCATTCGCCGCCGTGTTCGCGATTCTCCCCGCGCGGGCCGATGGGCCGGCCGCGCCGGCGGCGCCCGTGAGTTCCGCTGACTTTTCGGGCATTGGCGTCGGTCTGGATCTCGGCGCGGCGGTTGGGTCGAGCGGCGACGTCAATATGTCCGGCTTCGCCTTCGGCGGACACCTCGGCTACAATCTGCAGAATGGGCCGATCGTCGGCGGGGTCGAGGGCGACCTCTTCCTCACCAACAATAGCGGCGGCGTGCAATCCACGGGGTCGTTCTCGGAAAGCTCGCTGGACTCGCTCAGGGTGCGCGCCGGCTATGCGTTCGGCCCGATCCTAGCCTATGGCACCCTCGGCTGGGCCTATTCCAGCATGCACTACAGCAGCTTCGAGGGCTCCTACGACAAGAGCCTGACCGGCTACGCGTTCGGAGCCGGCGCGGAATATGCCATCATGCGCAACATCTCGATCCGCGCGGAACTGCGCCGCTACGAATTCGGCGCCGAAGATTTCATCACGCCCACCGGGAATACGAAGATCACCTCCGGACAGACGCTACTGACGCTCGGCGTCAGCGGACATTTTTAGCGCGCTCTATCCGACCTGCCCCCGATGGCGCAAAAAAGCGTCGGCGAGCACGCAGGCCATCATCGCCTCGCCTACCGGCACGGCGCGAATGCCGACGCAGGGATCGTGCCGCCCCTTGGTGATGATGTCCGCCTCGGCGCCGTCGCGCGAGATCGTGCGGCGCGCCGCCAGGATCGACGAAGTCGGCTTCACCGCGAAGCGCGCGACGATAGGTTGACCGGTCGCGATGCCGCCCAGCACGCCGCCCGCATGATTGGAAAGGAACAGCGGCTTGCCGTCGTTGCCCATCCGCATCTCGTCGGCGTTGTCCTCGCCCGACAGTTCCGCGGCGCCGAAGCCGTCGCCGATCTCGACGCCCTTGACCGCATTTATGCTCATCAACGCGCTTGCCAGTTCGCTGTCGAGCTTGCCGTAGATCGGCGCGCCCCAGCCGGCGGGAACGCCGTCGGCGACGACTTCGATCACTGCGCCCACCGACGAACCGGCGCGACGGATCGCATCGAGGTAATGCGCAAACCGGCCCGACGCCTCCGGGTCCGGCGTGAAGAACGGATTGCGCGAAACCTCGTCCCAATCCCAGTGATCGCGATCGATGCCGAGCCTGCCCATCTTGACCAGTGCGCCTCGCACCTTGACCCCCGGGATCACCTTGCGGGCGATGGCGCCGGCGGCGACGCGCGCCGCGGTCTCACGGGCGCTGGAACGGCCACCGCCGCGATAGTCGCGAATGCCGTATTTCGCCTCATAGGCGTAATCGGCGTGGCCCGGGCGATATTTGTCCTTGATGTCGGAATAGTCCTTCGACCGCTGGTCGACGTTCTCGATCATCACCATTATCGGCGTGCCCGTCGTCACCTGAAGGCCGGTGCGCTCGTCAACCATCACGCCGGACAGGATCCTGGCTTCGTCGGGCTCGCGCCGCTGCGTGGTGAACCGCGACGTCCCCGGGCGGCGGCGATCCAGGTCCGCCTGGATGTCGGCGGCCTGCAGCGGAATCATCGGCGGGCAGCCGTCGACCACGCAGCCGATGGCGGGGCCATGGCTTTCGCCGAAGGTCGTGACGCGGAAGAGGTGACCGAAACTGTTGTGCGACATGAAGCAAACCCCGAAGTCCTCATAATGCGCCCGGGCGCGACGCGTCAAACCTCACGCACAGTTCATTTCCGGTTCAGGTTCGCTGGACGATGGTTGTTTCCGAGCCCGATGCTGAATGTGTCGGTTCCCTCAATTTGGAGATCAACATCATGAAGAAGTTCGCCGCTCTCGGCCTCATCGCCGCCCTCGCCTTCGCGCCCGTCGCCGCTTTCGCCCAGGCCGCCACCCCCGACGCCTCGGCCACGCCGGCCGCTTCCGACACGATGATGAAGAAGCCGATGAAGGCCAAGCATCACATGAAGAAGATGGCCATGAAGCATCACATGAAGAAGATGAAGAAGATGGCCCCGGCCCCGGCCGCCACCGAGACCCCCAAGAGCTAAGCTTCGCTCTTTGGCCTCGAATTGGTTCGTCGCGGCGACGTGACGAAATGGTGAAAGGGTCGCCCCGGCTTGCGCCGGAGCGGCCCTTTCTCGTTGACGGAGGCGCGGGAAACAATGAGCCAAATCGAGTTCTGGTACGAGTTCGCCTCGACCTATTCCTACCCGGCGGCGATGCGAATCGAGACGCTGGCGGCGCAGCGCGGCGTGGATCTCGTCTGGCGCCCTTTCCTGCTCGGTCCGATCTTCGCGGAGGCCGGCTGGCGCGATTCGCCGTTCAACCTCTATCCCGTCAAGGGACGCTACATGTGGCGCGACATGGAGCGCATCTGCGCGTCTCTCGGCCTGCCGCTCATCCGGCCGCAGCCCTTTCCGCAAAATACGCTCGCCGCGACGCGCATCGCGATTTCGCTCGAAGGCGACGGGCGGGCGGCGTTCTCCCAGCGGGTCTACCGGGCGGAATTCGGCGAGGGGCGGGCGATCTGGGACCTTGCGACGCTGTCCGCGTTGATCGCGGATTGTGGGCTCGACGCTGCAGAAACCCTCGCCGCCGCGCAGTCGGACGCCAACAAGGCGAAGCTCAGGGCGCAAGGCGAACGCGCGCGGGCGCTGGGGCTGCCGGGCGCCCCCTGCCTCGTGACGGACGACGGCGAAGTGTTCTGGGGTAACGACAGGTTGGAACAGGGGCTCGATTGGGTGATCGCCAGAAGCTGACCCCATTCTGTGTCGCCGCGGCGCAACAGATGCGCGCAAAATGCCTCCCGTCGTCCGGCGCGGCTGATTTTCTCTCCCCATTGGGTTAAGCTCCAGGATCGGCGCCATCGCGCCGGTGGAGCCAGAGGGAGGCGAACATGCGGATGTTTTTTCGCGCCGTAACGCCTTCGCGGCGTTGGCGAGCGTAACCCGGTTTCACGTCGCCCGCTTCGCGTTCCCGATCCGCCCCATGGCGCTCGCCCCCGATGGGGCGCCCGCGCCGGCACGTTGGCTTGCCCCCATGTACCGCTATTTCGAATCACTGATCGACCCTTTTCGCCCGCATGACGAGTCGACGCCGCCGTCGACCCTGTCCGGATTCTATTTGCGCTATGGCCTTCAAGTCTGGCCGCAGCTCGTCGCGTTGATGGCGATCGGCATCGTCATCTCCAGCATCGAGACCTTCATCGTCCGCTTCATCGGCGCCCTGGTCGACCTGCTGCGCGCGACGCCCCCCGAGGACCTGTTGCGCCTGCACGGCGGCGAGTTCGCCGCCGTCGCGGCGCTCGTGCTGGTGGGGCGGCCGATCGCCGGGCTGATGCACGACCTCGTCGGCCTGCAAGCTTTGGCGCCGGGCATGACCAACCTCATCCGCTGGCAGACGCACCACTACGTGCTGCGGCAATCGGTCTCCTATTTCGCCAGCGATTTCGCCGGACGCATCGCCTCCAACATCATGCAGACCGGCGTTTCGCTGCGCGACTCGGTGGTGCAACTGATCGACGCGATGTGGTTCGTGCTCGTCTTCGTCACCACTTCGCTGCTGATTCTCGGCAGCGCCGACTGGCGGCTCGCCATGCCGCTCAGCCTCTGGGTCGTCGTCTATGTCGGCGCCCTCGGCTATTTCGTGCCGCGCGTGCGCCGCCGCTCGGAGGATCTCGCGCATCGGCGCGCGACGCTCACCGGCCGCATCGTCGACAGTTACGCCAACATCCAGACGGTGAAACTGTTCGCGCATCTCGAGCGCGAGGATCTGCACGCCAAGGAAGCTCTCGCCGAGCACACGCGCAGCTACCGCCGCCAGACCCGCCTGGTCACCACGCTCAATCTCACGGTCTCCATCAACAACAGTGTCCTGCTCGTCGCCGAGACGGCGATCTGCGTGACGCTGTGGCGCATGGGCGCGGTCTCGATCGGCGAAATCGCGGTCGCCACCGGCTTGGCGATTCGCACCATGACGATGTCGATGTTCGTCATGTGGAGCGCGATCCAGATCTTCGACAATATCGGTCAGACCCAGGAGGGCATGAACACCGTCTCCAAGCCGCACGCGCTCGTCGACAGGCCGCAAGCTCGAGACCTCGCCGCGACGCACGGGCGGATCGCCTTCGACCATGTGCGCTTCCATTACGGCCGCGACGGCGGCGTGTTCGACGATCTGAACCTTTCTATTGCGCCCGGGGAAAAGGTCGGCTTGGTCGGCCGTTCCGGCGCGGGCAAGTCGACGCTCGTCAATCTGCTGCTGCGCTTCTACGACCTCGAGGGCGGACACATTCTGATCGACGGCCACGACATCGCCGAGGCGAGGCAGGACAGTCTGCGCCAACAAATCGGCATGGTGACGCAGGACACTTCGCTGCTGCACCGCTCGATCCTCGACAACATCCGATACGGCCGCCCGGACGCCTCGCTCGAGGACGTCATCGAGGCGGCAAAGAAAGCTCATGCCCACGACTACATCGCCGATCTGATCGACCCCGACGGCCGGCGCGGCTACGAGACGCTGGTGGGCGAGCGCGGCGTAAAACTCTCGGGGGGACAGCGTCAGCGCATCGCCATCGCGCGCGTGCTGCTGAAGAACGCGCCGATCCTGGTGCTCGACGAAGCGACTTCGGCGCTCGATTCCGAAATCGAAGCCGCGATCCAGGAGAGCCTCGACGCCTTGATGCGCGGCAAGACCGTCATCGCCATCGCGCATCGCCTCTCCACCATCGCGGCGATGGATCGCCTCGTCGTGCTCGACAAGGGACGCATCGTCGAAATGGGTTCGCATCGCGAACTGCTCGAGCGGCAAGGCGTCTACGCCAGCCTCTGGCTGCGTCAGTCCGGCGGCTTTCTCCAGCCGGAGGAGGATTGATCTACACGGGCCCCGCGTGGCGTAATGGACTTTGTCGGAAGATCGGGGAGCGACGATGACGGAACGAAGTCTGAGCGGCGTTCGATGGGCGCGCCGCTTGCGCGCTTACGCCGATCCGTTCGGCTATTTCTTCTCCGAGGCCTTTCACATCGTCGGCCTGTTCGCCATCGGCGCCTCGACCGTGGCGGCGGCTTACTCGTCGTTCCGGGGCATGATCGCGCGCGGCGAAATCCGTCTCGACGAATTGCTGCTGCTGTTCATCTATCTGGAAATCGGTTCGATGGTCGGCATCTATTTCCGCACCAACCACCTGCCCGTCCGCTTCCTGATTTACGTCGGCATCACCGCGCTGACGCGGCACCTGATCGTCTATGTGCAGAGCAGCGAAACGCCGACCCTCGGCGTGCTGATCCTGGCGGGCGGCACGCTGATCCTGGCGCTCGCGGTGCTGGTGCTGCGCTACGCTTCGGCTCGCTATCCGACGACGCAGGCGGATGACGCATAGGAGACGCTTCGCGCCAGACTTTGTGCCCTTTGTGGTTAGATTCACCACGAAGCCACGAAGATCACAAAGGGTTCACAAAGCCTGCCTCGCGCGAAAGATCGCGTTTCGCCACGGCGCAACGTGCGAAACTCAAACAGGCGTATCCGTCTTCGCCCTCGGTGTTCGGAGAGCGCGCATGGGGGCTTTGACCACCCTCAAATCGTCCCGCCCTCCTTGAGTTCCGCGATCCGCTCAGCCGAAAACCCGCGTTCGGCCAAAATGCCCTCGCCATCTGCCCCCGCCCGCGCCGGCGGCCCGGCGATCCCTCCCGGGGTACGGGAAAAGCGCGGCGCCGGCGCGGGCTGCGGTCCACCCGCGCCCTGGGCGAACGTCTCGCGGGAAAAATTGTGCGGGTGTTCGGGCGCCTCGCCCATGCCGAGAACGGGGGTCACGCAAGCGTCGGTGTGGGCGAACGCCTGCGCCCATTCGTCGCGCGGTCGCTTGTCGAAAGCGCCGGCGATCGCCGCTCGCCAAGCGGGCCAACTCTCGGGGTTCCAGCGGTCGCCGAGCGCCCTGGCGTCGAGCCCGAGGCCTTCGACGAGCGCGGCGAAGAATTGCGGCTCCAGCGCGCCGACGGCGACGAACTTGCCGTCGGCGCAGGGATAGACGCCATAGAACGGCGCGCCGCCGTCCAACAGGTTCGACGCGCGCCGGTCGCGCCACGTTCCGTTCGCCTTGAAACCATAGATCATCGCCATCAGCAGCGAGGCGCCGTCGGTCATCGCGGCGTCGACCACCTGGCCCCGGCCCGAGCGCTGAGCCTCCCAGAGCGCGCATAAAACGCCGAAGGCGAGCAGCATCGCGCCGCCGCCGAAATCGCCGATCAGATTGAGCGGCGGAACCGGCGCCTCGCCGGCGCCGACCGCGTGCAGCGCTCCGGTCAGGGCGATGTAATTGATATCGTGGCCGGCGGTCGAGGCGAGCGGCCCGGTCTGCCCCCAACCGGTGACGCGTCCATAGACGAGCCTGGGGTTCGCCGCCAGACAGACTTCGGGGCCGAGCCCCAGCCGCTCCATCACGCCGGGCCGGAAACCCTCGATCACGGCGTCGGAGGCCGTGATCAGTTCGAGCGCCAGCGCGACGCCCGCGGGTGTCTTCAAATCGATCGCCACCGAGCGCCGGCCGCGATCGACGAAGTTGGCGCGCTTCACTTCGTCGAACGCGTCCTTGCCGCCTTTCGTCTTGCGGTCGATCCGGATGACCTCCGCGCCGAGATCGGAGAGCATCATCCCGGCGAACGGCGCCGGGCCGAGGCCCGCCATTTCGACGACGCGCAAGCCCTGAAGCGGTCCCATCAAGCCCCCCTCAGGCGCACACCAGCACGCCGCGCTGCACGGCCGGCCGGGCCATGGCGGCGTCAAACCAGCGAGGGACGTTGTTCAACTTGTCATAGCCGACGAGTTCGCCCGCCGCATAGAAGCCGACGAGGGCGCGGACCCAGCCGATCAACGCGATATCGGCGATTCCGTAGTCGTCGCCCATGATCCAGGCGCGGTTCTCGAGCCGTGTTTCCAGCACCCCGAGCAGGCGCTGCGACTCGGCGCGATAGCGCTCCAGCGGCCGCTTGTCCTCGTATTTGCTGCCGGCGAATTTATGGAAGAAGCCGAGTTGGCCGAAGAACGGACCGACGCCGCCCATCTGGAACATCAGCCATTGCAGCGTCTCGTAGCGTTGCGCCGGGTCGGCGGGCTGCAGCTTGCCGGTTTTCTCCGCCAGATAGATGAGAATTGCGCCGGATTCGAACAGGGCGAGCGGCTTGCCGCCGGGGCCGTTGGGATCGAGGATCGCCGGAATCTTGCCGTTGGGGTTCAGCGACAGATATTCCGGGATCCAGGTCTCGTTGGCCATGATATTGATGCTGTGCGCCTCGTAGGGCAAGCCGATCTCTTCCAGCATGATCGACACTTTCACGCCATTGGGCGTGGCGCGGGAGTAGAGCTGGAGAAGTTCCGGATGCTGGGCCGGCCAGCGGCTGAGAATCGGGAACTGGGCGGCGTCGATCATATCATACCCTTTGCGTTCGGAGAATGCGTCTGGCGGCCCGGGCGCGATCTACGCGCTGTCATGCGAAAAGAACGAGCCTCCATCTCCCTCATAAGGCAAAACAAGCGGAAATTCGCCCAAATAACGCGAAACCAGCGCACACAAGCCCAAGCAGCCCCAACTAAGCCCAAATAACAAGGAAGCCGAATCGTTATATTTCAAGGCGTTGGAAGCCGTGGCGCGCTATTTTGGCGCTTTCGGGCCAGGAGCGGCGAGGCGGAAACACCCATCCATGCCAGAAACGCATAGCTATCGACCGCCAATGGGAATTCTCCGTTTTCCGAAAATACACTGTATCACATTTTTCGAAATTATCAAATAATCGAACCGTGAGGGAATGGGGAATATGGAATCGGCGACAGGATACCGATTCCGCTAAAGGTCCGTTAGAAAATTAGCGCTCCTCCCGTCATTGCGAGCGAAGCGAAGCAACCCAGGCGCCGACTGATGCGGCCCCTGGGTTGCTTCGCTTCGCTCGCAATGACGGCTAGGGCGCATGAAACCTGCTGGCTGATTCCTTTATTTGCTGACGCAGCCCAAAGCCAGCATCGATGGGGACAAGCACGGCCAGGACGGTAGGGGGCGGCCAACTCGGTCGCCCCCGGCGTTCTTCATTCTGGCGCCGAGCTTGCGGTCGTCTGTTCGGACCAAACCGACAGCGCCGCGTCGACCGCCGTTCGCAATTGGCTGTCCGCGATCGGTTTGAAAAGCACGGCGGTCGGATAGCCCGTCTCGATGCGCGATATCGTTTTCGGTTCCCTGGACCCGGTGATGTAGATGATCTTGGAGCCGACGGACTTGTGAATGGCGATCGCCGCGTCGACGCCGTCCTTCTCGCCTTTCAATCGCATGTCCATCAATACGATGGCCGGGCAGTGCTTTTGCGCGAGCTCTATCGCCCGGTCGGCGGTTTCCGCACGGCCGCAGACGCTCAGCCCCATTTGTTGGATTAAAATAGTCAGCAGTTCCTGAATGAGGAACTCGTCGTCGACGATCAGGATTTTCGCTTTTCGTTTCTTCATCAGTGCACCCGCATTTTCGTTCGCACTTCGGTGGTCGTTCCGTTCAGATATCGCACGGTGATCGTCCCATCGATCTGGTTGACCAAGCCGCTGACGATGGCGGACCCCAGGCCCGAAACGGATGGCCTGGCGGCGCCGTCGCCCTGGCCCCGTCCATCGTCCGAGACGGTGAGCACGACGACGCCGTCCGCGTCGGGCTTCAAAACCACGGAAACGTTGCCTTCGCCGTCCGCGAAAGCGTGCTTGAGCGAGTTGGTCACCAGTTCGGTTACCACCATCCCGATCGGAATTGCGAAGTCGAGGCCGACCGCCAGCGGGCTGGCGTCGACATGGATGGTCACGCCGTCGCGCGCGGACGCCTCCACAAGGTTTCTCGAGAGATCGCGCAGGAAGGGCGCGATGTCGAAGGTCTTCAAGTCCTTCGATCCCATGAGCTGATGGTGGACCAGTCCGAGGGCGTGCACGCGGCCGCGCAGGGCGAGAAGGGCCTGTCGTCCCGCCGGATTCCTGAGTTTCATCGCCTGCATCATCAGCAGACCGTCGACGATCTGCAGGTTGTTCTTGACCCGGTGATAGACCTCCCTGAGCAGAATGTCGCGCTGGTGGAGGGCCGCGGTCCGTTCGCCGAGCGCCTGTTCGAGGCCTCGCTTGGCGACCCGTAACTCGTCTTCCGCCCTGCGCCTGGCGTCGATATCCTCGATCGTCGCCACCACGACCAGCGGATGGTCAGCGGCGCCGGCGACCCTGACGACGCTGGCGGAGACGCGAGCCCAGAACGGCGTCCCGTCCCGGCGCATGTAGCGTTTCTCGCGAAAGACGGCGTCATTCTCGGCGATCAGATCGCGCGAATAGATGGCGTCGTCTTCAATGCGGTCCTCGCGCCAGGTGAGTTCCCAGCCCAGGCGACCGACCAGTTCATGCGGCTCGCGGCCAAGCATGTCGGCGAACGCGCGATTGACCCGCAGGAGCCGGTTGGAGCCATGCTCCACCATCGCCTTGCCGACGACCGCCCCCTCGAAGCTGGCGCGAAACTCCGCCTCGCTGATCGCCAGCGCCTTTCGCGCGCTTTCCAGATCGGCGGTGCGCTCGGCGACCCGTCGTTCCAGCTCGATGTTGGCGGCGCGATCCCGCGCGGCGGCTTCGTTGCGCTGCTTGCCGAGGCGAATCGCGCCGTCGATCCGGGCGCGCAACTCGCGCGCGCTGAACGGCTTGACGAGGTAGTCGTCCGCGCCGGCGGCGAGACCTTCCACCCGCGCTTCCTCGCCGGCTCGCGCCGACAGCATCACGACCAGCAGTCCCTCGAGGCGCGGGTCGGCGCGCACCGCCCCGAGCAGCGCGAAACCGTCGAGCTTCGGCATCATGACGTCGCAGAGCAACAGGTCGGGCATCGGGTTTTTTCGCGCGGCGATGAGGGCGGCGGCGCCGTCGGCGACCGCGTCGACTTCGTATCCGCCGCTTTCCAACAGCCCGCGCACGTAATTGCGCATGTCGGCGTTGTCGTCGGCGAGGACTATGCGCGGCCGATTTTCGGCCGCCGGCGCGGCGGCGGCGGCATCGCCGCTGGCGCCGCGCAGCCAACCGAGCGCCTCGTCGACGAAGGCGTTGGACCGAACCGCGGCGGCGGGCGTCGCCGTCGCCTCTCCGATTTGATCGACAGGCAGGTGGCTCGCGCCGAATGGGATTGTCACCCGGAACGTCGTTCCGTGGCCTTCGACGCTTTCCGCGGCGATGGTCCCGCCGTGCAGCCCCACCAGTTCCTGAACGAGCGAGAGGCCGATGCCGGAGCCTTCGTGCGAGCGCCCGCGTTGTCCCTCGATCCGGTGGAAGCGCTCGAACAGGCGAGCCAGCTCCGCCGACGGCACGCCGACGCCGCTATCGCGCACGATGAGTTCCGTCCCTGCCGGACCCTCGCGCAGGGAAACCTCGACGCTGCCCGCGAGCGTGAACTTGAAGGCGTTGGAGAGCAGGTTGAGAACGATTTTTTCCCACATCTCCCGGTCGACATGGACCGGCCGCGACAGCGGCGGGCAGTCGACGACGAACTGCAAACCTGCGCGCTCGCACGCGGCGCGGAAGTTGGAGGCGAGATCGGCCGTGAAGGCCGCGAGGTCCGTGGGCACGAAATGCGCTTGCGCGCGTCCGGCCTCGATCCGTGAGAAATCGAGCAAGGCGTTGACGAGCTTCAACAGGCGCAACGCGTTGCGGTGGACCATGCCCAGCCGCTCGCGATGCGCGGCGGCGAGGCTCGCCTCGGCGAGAATGTCTTCGATCGGCCCCAACATCAGCGTCAGCGGTGTGCGAAACTCGTGGCTGACGTTGGAAAAGAACAGGGTCTTGGCGCGATCGATCGCCGTGAGCGCTTCCGCGCGCCGCCGCTCGTCGTCCCGGGCGCGCGCATTGGCAAACGCGGCGGAGATCGAGCCGGCGAGCAGTTCATAGAGTGCGCGATAGTCGTCGTCGAGCGGCAGCCTCGGCGATACGCCGAAGATGACCACCGCGGGCGGCTTATCGAATCCCGGCGCGCGAATGGGCGCGACGAACGCCTGGTCGGGGCCCTCCGGATAAGGTCCGCAAGCCGCGCCCCGAAGCCTCTCGCGCACGCCGCGAATTTCGAGCATCCCCGTTTCCCGGACCGCGACGGCGAAGGGCCACGGCTCCGCCGCCAGCGCGGCAATCTCGGCCGGGCTCGGGCCCGCGCCGCGATGAGCCGCCAGTACGTATGTCCCGCTGTCTGAGTCGAGCAAATAGAACAGGACGAATGGCACGCTGAATTCGTAGCTGGCCAGGCTATTGACGGTTTGCTTCGCCAGTTCCTCGAAATTGGCGGCGCCGCCGAGCGCGGCGCCCAAATCCCGCATCGCGCGGATGCGGCGTTCGGACAGGATGGTTCGCGTCGTTTCCGTCACCGGGTGGAACAGTCCGCCGATGCCGCCGCTCTCGTCCCGGATCGGCGACAGCGAGAAGGTAAAGAATGTCTCCTCCAGATAACCATTGCGGGTCAGGAACATGCGCTGGTTCTCGAGAAACGACGCCTCGCCCTTCAAAGCCTTTTCGAACGGTCGCCCGATGGCAGGCCAGGCGCTCGCCCAGGTCACGTCGTAACCCTGCCCGAGCGCGGCGGGATGGGCTGCCCCGCAGACGACGCGGTAGCCGTCGTTGTAGATCTGTGTATGCTCCGGACCCCAGATGAGATTGATGGGGAAATTGGAAGCCAGACACAGGCTCGCCGCGGTTCGCAGGCTCTGTGGCCAGTTGCCGATGGGGCCCAGCGCCGTTCGCGACCAATCCTTGGCGCGAATCAGCGAGGCCATTTCGCCCCCGCCAAGCAGGAAATCGGTGGTATCGACGGGAAGGCCCGCAGCGACGTCCGTCCAACCCCCTGTCTTGTCGTTCTCTTTGCGTCTCGCAGCCATTTCGTAGCTGGCCCCATTCGCGGGCATCTATTTGGCAGGGCCCCGGGATCACAATGCACTTATAAGTTGTAAATGTAAATACAGGAGCGCCGCCGGCGAGGCGAGACGCCGCGGACATTTTCCGCGGCCTTCGTGCCGGAGCGCCAGGCTTCGTTCGGGAATTCCCCGCGACGTCCAGGCGTCGAAGCCCCCGGCGCGAAGGAAATCGCGCGAAGGGTCCTCACTCTGTTCGAACGACAGGGACGACGCGACGGGCGCGGCGCGCTGCGCTAAAAACCTCGATGACGCGCGCCATGAATTTGTTTGGGATGATTCCGTAGTCGTAACGTCGCGGCGTTACGCCGGGGCGCGGCTGCAAATCGACGCCCGGCCAGACGAAGCGGTGAATTCGGTGACCACCACCCACGAGCGTTCGTCGTCAAGGCCAAGATGTTTTTTCAAAGCGGCGGGCAATTCCACGGCGTCGCGATGTTCGAAGGGCGGCGAGTGCGTCATCG